>Ga0335082_10000243_pt1 | contig 55785 bp, 54 predicted proteins | sample Lox_Sample_41_FD_206718 | JGI IMG/M metagenome (GOLD analysis project Ga0335082, IMG submission 206718) | Soil microbial communities from Loxahatchee National Wildlife Refuge, Florida, United States - Lox_Sample_4.1 | ecosystem: Environmental > Terrestrial > Soil > Wetlands | place: USA... | reverse complement strand
CGGCGCCGATTCCCACCGCGGCGGCGTCGAGTTGGTGAAGCACGGCGGTCAGGTCGGCTGCGTGCATGTCCGATCGGCAGATTGGCACAAGCGAGCCGAGATGTGGACCGCCGGCCCAACCGGAACCCCCCGGCCGCGCCGCGCGGGAGGGCCCACATTGCCGCCGCTGGGGGTGCTCGCTATAGTCCCGCCGATGCGGATCCACGAGACGGAGATCACCCAGCTGGCCGACGTCGTGGTCCGTGCGCTGCTCAAGCAGGGGTTCATCCGGCCCAAGGTGGACGAGAAGCAGATCGTGGCCCGGATCAGCAGGTTGATCCTCGAGAACCTGCGAGCCGAGGAAGCCCTCGAGCTCGAGGCCGAGCAGCTGGCCCAGAAGCTCGGCCGCCAAGCCCTCGGGATGGACCAGCGCAAGATCATCGAGGGGATCAAGGCGCGCCTTGCCAAAGAACGAGGTTTTACTCTGTGATCCGGTTCAGCGAAGGCCGTCTGTCGGTGCTCGCCCACCGGATCGTCGAGACCCTGCGTGGCGAGGGGCTGGCGGACATCGAGAGCGAGCGGTTGGTGCTGACCGAGATCAAGCACGCGCTCGACACGCAGCGCGAACGGGAATCCAAGCTCGACGAGATCGTGCGCCGCAAAATCGCATCGCTCTCCCGGAAGGTCCCGCCCGGCAGCCGGGAATGGGACGTCCTCTATCAGCGCTACCTCGAAGAGGAGCATCGGAAACAAAAAAGCTAGGCGGCACGGGTTGACATCCTCGCGTCCGTGCCTATTTGCTGGCCGGTCCGTTCTTGGGCTGGGTGCGCGCGGTCAGTGTCCAGCGCGTGCCATCGTTGTGATCAACCGAAGGTGAGGGAAAGGAGAAAGAGAGAATGAAAATTCGTCCACTGCAGGACCGCGTGATCGTCCAGCGCGTCCAGGAAGAAGAGCGAACCAAGGGCGGGATCATCATCCCCGACACCGCGAAGGAGAAGCCGCAAGAGGGCAAGGTGGTGGCGGTCGGCAAAGGGAAGGTCAACGACGACGGGAAGCTGACGCCGCTGGACGTGAAGGTCGGCGACCGCATCCTGTTCGGCAAGTACTCGGGCTCCGAGGTCAAGCTCGAGGGCGAGGAGCTCCTCATCATGCGCGAGGACGACATCCTCGGCGTCCTCGAAGGCAAGTAACGCGGGCCGCGTGGAAGGAGATCAACCATGCCCACAAAGATCGTCAAGTTCAGTCAGGATGCGCGTGACAAGGTGCTCAAGGGCGTCAACCTGCTCGCCGACACGGTCACGGTCACGCTCGGCCCGAAGGGGCGGAACGTGGTGCTGGAGAAGTCGTTCGGCGCGCCGAACGTCACCAAGGACGGCGTCACCGTTGCCAAGGAGATCGAGCTCGAGGACAAGTTCGAGAACATGGGCGCGCAGATGGTGAAGGAGGTCGCGTCGAAGACCTCCGATGTCGCCGGCGACGGCACCACCTCCGCCACCGTGCTGGCCCGCGCCATCTTTGCCGAAGGGGCCAAGATGGTCGCCGCCGGGCACGACCCGATGAGCCTCAAGCGCGGCATCGACAAGGCGGTGGCCGCGGTGACAGGCGAGCTGAAGAGCCTGTCGAAGCCGACCAAGGACCAGCGCGAGATCGCCCAGGTGGGAACGATCTCGGCCAACAACGACGCCGGCGTCGGTGAGATCATCGCCGAGGCGATGAACAAGGTCGGCAAGGAAGGCGTGATCACGGTCGAGGAGGCGAAGAGCCTCGAGACCACGCTCGAGGTGGTCGAGGGCATGCAGTTCGACCGCGGCTACCTGTCGCCCTACTTCGTCACCGACCCCGACAAGATGGAGTGCACCCTCGAGGACGCCTACCTGCTGATCCACGAGAAGAAGATCAGCGCGATGAAGGACCTCCTGCCGGTGCTCGAGTCGATCGCCCGCACCGGGAAGCCGTTCATCATCATCGCCGAGGACCTCGAGGGCGAAGCGCTGGCTACCCTGGTGGTGAACAAGATTCGCGGCACGTTGCACTGCGCCGCGGTGAAGGCGCCCGGGTTCGGCGACCGCCGCAAGGCGATGCTCGAGGACATCGCCATTCTGACCGGCGGCAGAGTCATTGCCGAGGAGCTCGGGATCAAGCTCGAAAACGTCTCGCTGAACGACCTCGGCCGCGCCAAGCGCATCGTCATCGACAAGGACAACACCACCATCGTCGACGGCGCCGGCAAGAAGGCCGACATCGAGGGCCGCATCAAGCAGATTCGCGCCCAGGTCGAGGAGACGACCAGTGACTACGACCGCGAGAAGCTGCAGGAGCGGTTGGCGAAGCTGGTCGGCGGCGTGGCGGTGGTGCGGGTCGGCGCGGCCACCGAGATCGAGATGAAGGAGAAGAAGGCCCGCGTCGAGGATGCCCTGCACGCGACGCGCGCCGCGGTCGAGGAAGGCATCGTGCCGGGCGGCGGCGTGGCGCTGATCCGCGCCTCGTCCGCGCTCGAAGGGTTGAAGCTCAGCGCCGAGGAGCAGGTGGGGGCGAACATCGTCCGGCGCGCGCTCGAGGATCCGTGCCGGTGGATCGCGACCAACGCCGGTTGGGAGGGTTCGATCGTCCTCGACCGGGTGAAGAACGGCAAGGGCGCCTACGGCTTCAACGCCGCCAAGGAGGAGTTCGAGGATCTCATCAAGGCCGGGATCGTCGACCCGACCAAGGTCGTCCGCACCGCGCTGCAGAACGCCGCGTCGGTTGCCGGGCTGCTCCTGACGACCGAGGCGCTGATCGCGGAGAAGCCGGAAGACAAGCCGGCGGCCCCTCCGGGCATGCCGCCAGGTGGCATGGGCGGCATGGGCGGGATGATGTAGGCCGCCCACCCCAAGCACGGGAACACACACGAAGGCCCTCTGGCGCGCGGCGTCAGAGGGCCTTCGTTTCTTTGAGCGTGTGCCGCCGGCTACTACTGGCCGTGGTTGGCGTTGTTCGTGATCTTGATCTGCAGCGTCGAGTTGGCGCCGGCGTAGTTGCTGCCCGGATAGTCGCCGCCGACGTGCAGCGGGATGTTGTCGGGGAAATCGAGCTGGCCGGCGTACTGGTTGCTGCCGACCAGCCTGCCATCGATGTAGAGCGACGTCTTGCCGTCACCGTAGCTCGCCTGGACGTCGTGTGCGTCGCCAGCCTGCCAATCGGTGATGCGCACGCTGATGTCGCTCTCCTGGCCGGTGTTGGGCGTGAGGATGAAGCGCAGGTAGTCGCCGTTCTTCACCAGCTCGACCCGATTGGCCCAGTCGTGCTCGCCGCGCAGCTCGAGCAAGGCATTGTCGGTCGGATCGCTGCCCGACCATTCCGGCTGGATCGTCATCGAGATGGTCGCGGCGTCAGGGTTGATGTTGTTCGGGAACTTGATGTCGCCGGTCTCGCCGACCTTGACGCCATCGCCACTCTGCGCCTCTTGGACGTTCTGATCCTGCCCGCCCTGCTGGCTGATGTCCTCCGGCTTGTCGATCTTCAGCGCGACGTCCTGACCGTCGCCCTGTTCGGTCTTGGCGCTGGCCAACTGCGGTTGGGTCGCCGGCTGCGAGCTGAGGAACTGCACCAGGTTGTCCTTCTGCTGCGCCTTGGGACCCAGGTGGGCGCCGCCTTCACCGCCACCGCCCGCCACGTCGACGCCACCGCCCGCTCCGCCGGCCGCCCGGCCGCTGCCGGAGCTGCCGCCGCCGCCGGACTTTACCCCGGCGCCGCGGAGCACTTCTGCAGATCCGCCACTACGACCGTCCGGGCCCATCCCTGCGCCGCGGCTCCCCATGGACGCGCCGCCGCCGGAGGTAGCCCCGCCCGGGCCGCGTACCCCGCCGCCGAGTCGCGCTGGACGGCCGGTTTCGCTGTCGGACCCGGGCCCTCCGTCCAGATCTGATGGATCGGACATCCCGGCTGCGCGAGCCAGACGCTGCGAAGCGCCCCGCCCGCCCGAGTCGAGATTCCCGCCGCCCGTCTGGTCGGTCCAGACCTTGAGCCCAAACAGGCCCAGCGCTACGACGACCACCCCGATGATGATGAAATGACCGCGGTCCATGCGTACCTCACCCGTTCGATCGCACCTTTGATGCTGGCCGTCGGCGCTCAACCTGTCAAGTCAGAGAAAGCGCAGCAAACCAGCCGCCTGGGGTGTCGCGGGCGAACCGCGTTTGCCGGCCGTGGACCCCGTGCTACGGTCGCGGCGTGGCGCCCCTGTACGATCGCGTCCTGGCGTTCATCGACGACGCGGGGACGGAGCGCTTCGAAACGCTCGCGCTGGAGGTTTTTGCTCACCAGTTCGCGCACTGCGCGGCCTACCGGCAGTACTGCCTGACGCGGGGCCGGACGCCTGCCGTGGTCGGCGAGTGGCAGGCGATCCCCCCGGTGCCGATCGTGGCCTTCGCGCGCGCCGATTTGTGTTGCGGCACACCGGTCCGCACGTTTCTCTCCAGTGGGACGACCGGCGGCGCCGCCAACCGGTCGCGCCACCAGCTGCCCGATCTGCGGCTCTACCAGCGCTCCGCCGTGGCCGGGCTGCGCCGTTTCCTGTTTCCCGACGCGCCGCGCATGCGCCTGGTGTCGATCATCCCCCGCGCCGACGAGCGGCCCGAGTCGTCGCTCGCGCAGATGGTCGCGTGGGCGATGGAGGCGTTCGGCAGCGCCGACAGCGTCTACGCCGTCGACCCGGACGGGATCGCTTTCGATGCCTTGGTCGCCGCGCTGCGCGGGTCGGAACGCGACGGGCAACCCCTCTGTCTGTTCGCGACGACCGGGGCGCTGGTGCGCGTCATCGACTACTGCCGGGAGCACGCTCTCGCGTTTCGGCTGCCGCACGGGAGCCGGCTGATGGACACCGGCGGCGACAAGGGCGCGCCGCGCCATCTCTCGCGGCGGGGCATTCTACACGCCGCCTGGCACGCGTTCGCCATCCCCGGGTACTTCTGCGTCAACGAATACGGTATGGCCGAGCTGTCGAGCCAGTACTACGACAGCGTCGTCGCCGACCGTGTCCGCGGGCAGCATCGCCCGCGCCGCAAGCTCGGGCCGCATTGGGTGCGCACGCTGGTGCTCGACCCGGAGACGCTCACAGCGGTCGCGCCCGGAGTCCGTGGCCTGCTGTGCCACGTCGATCTCGCCAACGCCGGCAGCGCCATGGCGATCCTGTCGGAGGATGTCGGCTCCCTCGCGGGCGACGGGTTCCAGCTCGTCGGCCGCGCTGCCGGCGCGCCGTCGCGCGGGTGCTCGTTGACCGCCGCGCAATGGGACGCGGCATGAGCCTGCGCGCGGTAAGAGCCGGAGTGTCGAGCGACACGCGCGATGCCGATCCCGGCGCGTCGGTGCCAGCGGCGGTCACGCCCGCGCTGCTGGCGCGGACGATCGCCGAGCTGCGCCGCGCCCGGCACGCGCTCGCGGCGCGCTCGACCGACTCGATCGTCGCCGCACTCTCGCGGGTTGTCGACGCCTGGCTCGCGCCCCGATCGACGTGGCGGACCCGCGCCGAGACCCTGCTGCCGGCGGCGACCGGCTTCTCGCCCGCGATGGTGCGCCATGCGCTGCCGACCATGCTCGACCCGCTCCGCGCGCCCGCGCTCGGCGAGCTGATCGCGGCGGAGGCCGGAGCGCGACGCGGTCCGGAGCTGATCCTGCACGTCCTCCCCGGCAACCTGCCGGGGCTGGCTGCCATTCCCGCCGCGCTGTCGCTGGCGATCGGCTCCGCCGCGCTGCTCAAGGCGGGCCGCGGCGATCGCGTGTTTCCGGAGCTGCTGGTCGAGTCGATCGCCGCCCACGACGCGGAGCTCGGCAGATGCCTGGCCGCCTGTTACTGGCCGGGCGGCGATCCCGCCGCCGAGCCGGTGGCCCTCGCGGCCGCGGATCTGGTCGTCGCCTCGGGCGATGACGCGACGATCCGCGCGCTCGCCGCCGGTGCGCGCGGGCGATTCATCGGGCACGGGCACCGGGTCAGCTTCGCCGCCGTCTCGCGCGAGTGCACGACGGGCGAGGCAGCCGCGCAGCTCGCCGAGGATATCGCGATCTGGGATCAGCGCGGCTGTCTCTCGCCGCAGCTGTGCTTCGTCGAGGGCGACGTCGCCGCGGCGGTCGGCTTCGCGACACTGGTCGCCGCGGCGTTGCGGCCGCTCGCGCAGCGTCTGCCGTCGGGCCGACTGAGCGCCGCGGAGCGGCTCGCCGTGCGCCGCTTTCGCGACGAGGCGGAGTGGCGCGGCTTCGGCGGCGAGCGCACGCGGCTGTTCGCGCTCGACGGCGAAGGCGACGGGACGGTGGTCGTCGAGCCGGTTCCGGTCTTCGAGCCGACACCGCTCTGTCGCTCGCTGCGCGTGGTGCCGCTGGCGGACCTGCATCGGCTGCCGGCGGTCCTCGCGCCCGCGCGTGCCCTGCTCGAGGGCGCCGGCCTCGCCGCGCCGCCGGAACGCTGGCCAGGGCTGGCGGCGGCGCTCGCGGCCAGCGGCGTGCACCGCGTCAGCCCGCTCGGCGCGATGCAGCGCCCGCCGCTCGACTGGCGGCAGGGTGGACGGCCGCGGGTCGGCGACTGGGTGGCGCCGCGCGGATGACGCCAGAGACGTTGGCGCGCGACTTCCTGCGCTACGTCTGTCAGACCTCCGCGACGCCGCTCGGCATCGTGGTGGCGCGGGCGCAGGGGGCGTCGCTGTGGGACGCGGCGGGCCGGGAATATCTCGATCTGCTCGCCGGCATGGGGGTGGCCAACGTCGGTCACGGCAATCCCGACGTCCTGGCCGCCGTGGCCGCGCAGGCGGCGCAGTACCTGCACGTCATGGTGTACGGCGAGGCAGTCCAGCAGCCGCAGGTCGAGTTGGCGCGGCGGCTGGCCGAGCTCGCGCCCGGCGACCTCAGCGTGACCTACTTCACCAACAGCGGCACCGAGGCGGTCGAAGGAGCGCTCAAGCTGGCGCGCAAGCACACCGGCCGCTCGCGCTTCGTTGCCTTTCGCGGCGGCTACCACGGCGACACGCTCGGTGCGCTGTCGCTCTGCAACGGGGCGACGTACCGCCGGCCGTTCGAGCCGCTGCTCGAGGGCGTGGAGTTTCTGCCCTTCGGCAGCGTCGCCGATCTGGCGCGCGTCGATGCGACCGTCGCGGCGGCGATCGTCGAGCCCATCCAGGGCGAGGGCGGCGTGCGCGTGCCACCCGACGACTTTCTCCCGGCCCTGCGGGCGCGCTGCGACGCGGTGGGCGCGTTGCTGGTCTGCGACGAAGTGATGACCGGCCTGGGCCGCACCGGCCGGTGGTTCGCGAGCGAGCATTGGTCGGTCACACCGGACGTCTTGGTGCTCGCCAAGGCCCTCGGCGGCGGCCTGCCGCTCGGGGCGTTCGTGGCCCGCCCGGAGGTGATGCAGACGCTCTCCCACGACCCTCCGCTCGCGCATGTGACCACCTTCGGTGGCCACCCGCTGTCGTGCGCCGCGGGCCTCGCGGCGCTCGAGTTCGCCGTGCGCGAGCGGCTCCCGCAGCGCGCGGCTACGGTCGGCGCGGCGTGGCGGGCGCGGCTCGACGGGATGATCGGCGGCGCGCTGCGCGTGGTGCGCGGCCGCGGCTTGCTGATCGGTCTCGAGCTCGCAACCCCGGCGGCCACGCAAGCCTTCTGTCGCGCCGCTCTGGCGCGGGGCCTCATTCTCAATTGGACCCTCCACCGTGACACGGTGGTGCGGTTGGCGCCGCCGTTGGTGATCAGCGAGCACGACAGCGCGCGGGCGCTGGACGCGATCGCCGCGTCGATTGCTTCGGCCGGCGTCTAGAACGCGACGCCAAGAGCACTCTGCGAATCGCCTGGCCTATCGAAGGGCGGCATCGAGCTCTTCACTGCCGCGCGCTCCGCGCTACCGCTGGGTATGGTCTTCGAGCCGAGGCGGACCGGGTGCGACCGCAGCTGGCGCGGCGTCCATCGCTGTACCGGGTAGCCCGTACAGTCGCGGCTCGCCGACCGGGCGCGTGTTCCAGCGCTTGTGGAACCAGATCCACTGATCGGGATAGCGGCGCAGCATGTCCTCGATCACCGCCGTGCAGCGTTGGGTGTTGACGACGACGTCGGCCTCGCGGTCGCCGGTGCGCACCAGCTCGATCTCCGGCAGGACGATGACGCGGTGCCTGTCCGACTCACCGATGCGCACGAGAAAGACCGGTAACAGGGCGGCGCGGCTGAGCGCGGCGAGGCGGGCGGGGCCGGGAGTGGTTGCCGCGGGCAGGCCGAAGAAGTCGACGAACACGCCGTAGCGACGCGTCTGGTTCTGGTCGGCCGGGATGGCGACGAGCTGGCGGGCGTGCAGAGCGCGCAGCGCGGCTCTGGCGGCCGTCTTCTTCGGCAGCGAGACCGTTCCGACGCGGGCGCGCAGGCCGGTGATGGCCCCGTCGACCAGCGGATTGTTCATCGGCCGGTGGACCAGCGTGATCGGGTGGCCGAGCAGGCCGTGTGCGTACGCCAGCAACTCGAAGTTGCCCAGGTGGCCGGTGAGGATGACCGCGCCGCGCTGGGCTGCGGCCGCGAAGACCGCCTGCCATCGCTCGGGGTCCTCGATCTCGACGTAGTCGTGGATCGACTCCGCCGTCAGCGACGCGAGATGGCAACACTCGGTGCCGACCCGCCCGAGGTTGCGGCACGAGCGGCGCAAGATCGCGCGATGCTCCTGCGGGCTCATGGCGGGGAACGCGAGCCGGAGGTTGTAGAGGGCGATGCGGCGGTGGGGGATGTCGAACAGGAAGAGCAGGTCGCCCAGCAACGCCCCGACCGCCAGGGCCGCGCGGCGCGGCAGCCATGCGAAGAAGCCGAAGGCGGCTCGGAAGACCGCGTACTCGAGGTAGTGGTTCCAGCGCGGCGGCTTGGGAGCGTCCGTGGTCACGGCTCTCCTCGGTCGACGAGGTCGCCGAGCCGGTCGGGATGCAGCGAGGGGGAGGAGAGCGTCCGGCTCGGTGCCGGACAGAACGGCGCGAGCGGGGTGGTCAGTTCACCGAGCCTACCGCCGCCTCGCCGAACAACTCGATTTCCTTGGCGCGCAGCTCGCCGTAGACCTGCTCGTCGATCTCGCGGTACTTCTCGATCGCCCGGTGCGCCTTGTCCTCCCCGCCCTCTTGGGCGGCGAGATCCAGCAACTTCCCTCGAATCCAGGCGATGTGCCACTTCTCGTCCTTGGTGACCTCTTTCAGGATTTTGAGGGTTTCCTCGTCGACGCCGCGCCGCTGGGCGTGCTCCTGGTAGCGAGCGAACGAGCGCTCCTCCACCACCACCGTCAGGGCGAGGATGTCGAGGATCGACTTGGGCAGCGTCCGCATTCCGATCCGCTTCTGATAGCCATCGAGAACCCGCATGGGCTCGCCACCGAGCTCCTTGATCCGATTGGTCCAAAGCCAGGCGTGGTGGGTCTCCTCCGCCAGGTGAAGCGACAGCTTCACTTGGGACTCCGGGTCGTCCATCAGCTTGATGAGCCGCATCAACAGCGCCGCACCTTGCAGCTCTGCGTCACGGTAATAGCTCATCATTTCGATGACGCGGGGGTCTGCTGCCGCCATGTATACGCCCTCCGAGCGAGACTACTGCAAAACAGAATTTGAGTATTGGATTTCTGCGTCTAGATCAAGCCGGGGCACCGGTGGTCGCCGCCAGCGCCGGTGCCACCAGACCCACTCGGCGGGGTTCTCGCGGATGTGTTGCTCGAGGACCTCGCTGAAGCGCCGGGTCATCTCGATGATGTCGCGGCGCCGATCGCCGCTGTGCGGTGGGTAGATCGGCGCGCCGACCCTGAACCGCTGGCCGCCTCCCGGCCGCCGTTGGGCGGAGCACGGCAGCACGGGCAGGTCGCGCCGCACCGCCAGGGCCGCCGCCGCAACGGGTGTGCGGGCCGGGCGGCCGAAAAACGGCACCGAGACCGACGGGGCCTGGATGTCCTGGTCGATGAGCAGGGCCAGGAGGCCGTGGTCGTTCAGGATCTTGATGATCTCGCGGCTCGACTTCGGGCTCTCGCGCAGGATGGTGCGCACGCCGTTGCTGGCGCGGAAGTCGACCAGGAGCTGATTGAGGCGGGGGTCGTTGAGGCGCCGCGCGATGGCGGCGACGGGAATGCCCTGGCGAGCCGCGTACGCGCCGAGCAGCTCCCAATTGCCGATGTGCCCGGTGACGACGATGCCGCCGCGGCCGCCCCCCATCATCTCGTTCCAGTGGTTCCATCCGTCGACTTCGACGTACGCGTCGAAGACCGGCCGAATGTCCTCGAACTTGGCGAGCTCGATGAAGCAACGCGCCGCGTTGCGCAGCGACGCCCGCGCGATCTCCTCGCGGGCTTGGGCGGGCAAAGTGTCGCCGAACGCCATTGCGAGGTGATCGAGCGCCAGCCGCCGGGTGCCGGGGAGGGCGACGTACACGAGGTCGCCAATGCGGTCGGCGAGCGCCAGCGCGCGGGGCAAGTCGACGGTTCGCGGCAACCAGAGCGCGAAGCGCACCAGGTGGTAGACCGCGGCGTCCTTGCGGTGCCGGACGAAGCGCCGCAGGCGGTGCGACCGCTTGTAGAGGCGGCGGAGGGGATTCATCTGCCGGTCGTCATGCAGGCGCGGCGGCACGGCCGGCGCGTGCTCGATCGCGGACGGCATTCGCCGATCGAACCGCGCGCCGGGCGGCACGGTCTCACACCACCCCTGCTTTCAGGATGTCGTGCAGGTGGATCACCCCGAGCGGCCTCCGCGAGGCGGGCGCGAGCACGAACAGGGCGGTGATGCTGTGCCGCTCCATCACGGCCAGCGCGCGTGCCGCGAGGGCGTTGGGGTCGATCGTCTTGGGGTTGGTGGTCATCAGATCGACCGCCGCGAGCCGGTGGATCTCCTGCGTCCGGCCCAGGCCGCGGCGCAGATCGCCATCGGTGATGATGCCGACCAGCTCGCCGCGCGGGTTGACGACCCCGGTGACGCCGAGCCGCTTCTGGGTGATCTCGAGCACGGTGTCGGCGAGCGTCGTCTCGCTGTGCACCAGCGGCAGGGTGTCGCCGCCGTGCATCAGATCGCTCACCTTCAACAACCGCCGCCCCAAGCTGCCGGCCGGGTGCAGCGCGGCGAAGTCGGTCTCGCTGAAGCCGTTGCGCTCGAAGAGGGCGACCGCCAGCGCGTCGCCGAGCGCGAGCGCCGCCGTCGTGCTGGCGGTCGGCGCGAGGCCGAGCGGGCAGGCTTCCTCGGGCACGCTCGCGTCGAGCACGACGTCGGCCGCGCGGCCCAGCGTCGACGCCGGCGCGCCGGTGATCGCGATCAGCGGCAGGTCGTGCCGCTCGATCAGCGGCAGCAGGCGCACCACCTCCTCCACCTCGCCGCTGTGCGAGAGCGCGAGCACGACGTCGTCCTTGACGACGACGCCGAAGTCGCCGTGCACGCCCTCGGCGGCGTGCAGGAAGGTCGCGGGGGTGCCGGTGCTGGCCAGCGTCGCGGCGATCTTGCGGCAGATGAGGCCCGACTTGCCCATGCCGGTCACCACGACCTTGCCCCGGCAGCCGGCCAGGATCTGCACGGCGCGCTCGAAGCGCTCGTCGAGCCGGGCCAGCACCGCTGCCAGTCCGGCGATCTCGATCCCGAGGACGCGGCGACCCCGCTGCAGGGCGGCGCTCCCCGCCGGGCGGCGCGCGCGCGCCGGGCGATTAGCTTTCTTTGGTAGCGGCATCGATGCGCTTGAGCTCGGCCAGCAGCGCTGGCAGGGCGGCCAGCGGATAGGAGTTGGGCCCGTCGCTGAGGGCGCGGTCGGGATCCTCGTGGGTCTCCAGGAACACCGCGTCGACGCCGACCGCGACCGCGGCGCGCGCGAGCGGCCGGATGAACTGGCGCTGGCCTCCCGACGCGGTGCCCTGGCCGCCGGGCAGTTGCACGCTGTGACCCGCGTCGTACACGACCGGGTAGCCGAAGTCGGCCAGGACCGCGAGGCTGCGCGGGTCGACGACCAGGTTGTTGTACCCGAAGCTAGCGCCGCGCTCGGTGACGAGCAGCTGCTGGTTGCCGGTCGACGCGACCTTCTCGAGCAGCGGGCCGACGTCCCACGGCGCCAGGAACTGTCCCTTCTTCACGTTCACCGGCTTGCCAGCACCGGCCACGGCGAGCAGGAAGTCGGTCTGCCGGCAGAGGAACGCCGGCGTCTGCAGGAGGTCGGCCACTTCGGCGACCGCGGCCGCCTGCTCGGGCTCGTGGACGTCGGTGACCACCGGCACGCCGATCTCGCGCCGCACCGCGGCGAGGATCTTCAGCCCCTCCTGGAGGCCGGGGCCGCGCGCCGCCCGCACGGAGGTGCGGTTCGCCTTGTCGAAGGACGACTTGTACACGAACGGGATGCCGAGGGCGTCGGTCATGCCGCGGATGGCTTCGGCGTGCCGCAGCGCGCTGTCGCGGCTCTCGATCACGCACGTGCCGCCGATGAACACCAACGGCCGCGTGCCGCCGATGCGCACCGACCCGACTGTCACCTCGCGCCGCACCTCAACGTCCGGGGGCTGGGGGTCGGGGACCGGCCGTAACGGTCCCCCCGCTCGCCGGGTGCCCAGCCGTGAGGGTCTGCATGCCTCGAATCCGCACCGGCTCAGTGGACGGCGCGCACCGCGCTCAGCAACGGTGTCTGCCCGGCTTCGGCCTTGTGCTGCAGCGCGGCGCGGATGAACCCCTTGAACAAAGGGTGGCAGTCGACCGGGCGCGACTTGAACTCGGGGTGAAATTGGCAGCCGATGAACCACGGGTGGTCCGCCAGCTCGATGATCTCGACCAGCGACTCGTCGGGCGAGATCCCGCTCAGGACCAGCCCCGCCCGGTTGAGCTGCTCGCGGTACTCGTTGTTGAACTCGTAGCGGTGCCGGTGGCGCTCGCTGATCTTGCGCTTGCCGTACAGGCGCGCCGCCAGCGAGTGTTCGGCGAGCACGCACGGGTAGGCGCCGAGCCGCATGGTCCCGCCCTTGCGGGTGACCATGTGCTGGCTCTGCATGAGGTGGATCACCGGGTGCGGCGTGCGCTCATCGACCTCGCTCGAGTTGGCGCCAGCGAGGCCGCAGACGTTGCGCGCGAACTCGATGACCGCCATCTGCATGCCGAAGCAGATGCCGAAGAAGGGGATCTTCTCCTCGCGGGCGTGGCGCACCGCTTCGATCTTTCCCTCGGTCCCACGCGGGCCGAAGCCCATCGGGACGAGGATGGCGTCGGCGCTGGTCAGCGCGTCCGGCAGGCCCTCGGACACGATCTTCTCCGAGTCGACGAACAGCAGCTCGACGCGGCATTCGTTGGCGAAGCCGCCGTGCGCGAGCGCCTCGTTGAGGCTCTTGTAGGAGTCAGCGAGGTCGACGTACTTTCCCACCACCGCGACCCGGACGCTCTCGCGCGCTGTCTTCGCCACCTGGAGGACCTTCTGCCACTTGGCCAGGTTGGGCGCGCCGGTCCACATGTTGAGCTTCTCCACCAGGCGCTCGTCGAGCCCCTCGTCGTGGAGCACGAGCGGGACCTCGTAGATGCAATCGACGTCGCGTGCCGTAATCACCGCGTTCTCGTCGACGTTGCAGAAGTGCGCGATCTTGGCCTTGATCTTCGGCTCCAGCGTGCGGTCGGTCCGGCAGAGCAGAATGTCGGGCTGGATGCCGAGACCGGTGAGCTCCTTGACGCTGTGCTGGGTCGGCTTGGTCTTCACCTCGCCCGCGGCGGAGATGAACGGCACCAGGGTCAGGTGGACGTACAGCACGTTGTCGCGCCCGCGGTCCCAACGGAACTGGCGGATGGCTTCGAGGAACGGCAGCCCTTCGATGTCGCCGACCGTCCCGCCGACCTCCCCGATCAGGACGTCGCATCCCTCGGCTGCGGCCAGGATGCGGCCTTTGATCTCGTCGGTGATGTGCGGGATCACCTGCACCGTGCCGCCCAGGTAGTCGCCGCGGCGCTCGCGATTGATCACCGCGTCGTACACCTGGCCGGTGGTGAAGTTGTTCTTCTGGCTCATCCGCACGGACAGGAAGCGCTCGTAGTGGCCGAGGTCGAGGTCGGTCTCGGCGCCGTCGTCGGTGACGAACACCTCGCCATGCTGGAAGGGGCTCATCGTCCCGGGATCGACGTTGATGTACGGATCCATCTTGAGGATCGACACCTTGAGGCCGCGACTCTCCAACAGCGCGCCGATCGACGCCGACGCCAACCCTTTGCCGAGCGATGACACGACGCCGCCGGTAACGAAGATGAACTTGGTCCGTTTCGAGTCGTTCGCCATCCCCACCTCTCCTCAGCGCTGCGCGTGCGCGGCGAGCTGCTCGCGCGCCCGCTCCAGATCACGCGGCGTGTCGACCTCGATCGACGCCACGGCCACCGGCGCGACCTTGATGCGGAAGCCCCATTCCAATGCGCGTAGCTGCTCGAGCTGCTCGGCTTGCTCGAGCGGCGTCGGCGCGAGCTGCGCGAAGGTGAGCAGGAATTCGCGCCGGTAGGCGTAGAGCCCGATGTGCTTGTCGCCGAGCCCGCCCGCGGCGGCGCCGTCGCGATAGTGCGGCAGCGGGCTGCGCGAGAAGTAGAGCGCGAAGCCGTCGCGGTCGGTCACGACCTTGACGACGTTCGGATTGCGCCGCTCCTCGTCGGTCCGGATGGGGGTCCGGATCGTCGCCATCGGCAGGCCGGCGTCGTCGCGCAGCGGCGTTACGGCGACGTCGATCATCGCCGGATCGAGCAGCGGCAGGTCGCCCTGCACGTTGACCACCACGTCGGCGTCGAGCGCCGCGGCGACCTCGGCGATGCGGTCGGTGCCGGTACGGTGGGCGCGGCTGGTCATCACCACGTCGCCGCCGAACGCCGCGACCGCGCCGCGGATGCGCTCGTCGTCGGTGGCGACGAGGACGCGGTCGACCGCGTGCGCACGCTGGGCGCGTTCGTAGACGCGCTGGATCATCGGCTGTCCATGCAGATCGGCGAGTGGCTTTCCGGGGAGACGGGTGGACTCGTAGCGCGCAGGGATGATGACGACGACGCGGGAGCCCATCAACGAACCCGTGACTCGGTCTGAGTCACGTTGCGGGACTATAGCAAGGGTCCGAACAGAGTCAATTTCACCGGCCGGCGTGTGGAGGTCGGACGCACCGGCACTGACGGACCCGTTCACGGCAACCAACGCACGCGCAGGTCAAACGCCGGTGCGCGAAGCGGTCGTCCGCGAGCCAGCCACGCGTCCGCTGGCCGCCATGCAGGCTCGCGCGACATGCGGGTTGCCAGGCCGCCGGACCCCGCGCTACGGTGCGCAGGCATCGCGTCCACCAAAACCCACCCTCGGAGGCAGACGATGGCGAACCTGTCCAAGGCCGTCCTCGTGACCGGCTGTTCGACCGGCATCGGCCGCTCGACGGCCGAGCGGCTGGCGCGCAACGGACACGCCGTCTACGCGACGGCGCGGCGGCTGGAGTCGATCGCCGACCTGTCGCAGGCTGGCTGCACGCTGTTGGCCCTCGACGTGTGCGACGAGGCGTCCATGCGTGCGGCCGTGACCGCGGTCGAGCGCGAGCACGGAGCCGTGGGCGTGCTCATCAACAACGCCGGCTACGGTTCCGAGGGGCCGGTCGAAGAGGTGCCGATGAGCGAGGTGCGCCGGCAGTTCGAGACCAATGTCTTCGGTCTGCTGCGCCTCACGCAGCTCGTCCTGCCCGGCATGCGCCGGCAAGGCTGGGGCAAGATCGTCAACCTGAGCTCGATGGGCGGACGCATGACGCTACCGGGCGGCGGCATCTACCACGCCACCAAGTATGCGGTCGAAGCACTGAGCGACGCCCTGCGCTTCGAGGTGCGCGGGTTCGGCGTCGACGTCATCGTGATCGAGCCCGGCGCGATCAAGACCGAGTTCGGCAACACCGCGATCGCGCGCGTCGACGCTCTCGGCGGCAGCCCCGACTATGCGGCCTTCCGCGAAGTGCTCAAGCAGCAGATCCGCGGCGCCTACGAGGGCCCGATGGCGGCCTTCGCCGTCGGTCCCGAGGCGGTTGCGAAGGTGATCGAGACGGCGATCACCGCGCGCCGGCCGCGCACGCGCTACGTCATTACGCTGGGCGCCCGGGTGCTGATCGGCCTGCGTCGCCTGCTGCCCGACCGCGCCTTCGACGCGTTCCTGCGCACGCAGTTCCAATCGCCGCGGCCGGTCAGCTGACCGCGGCGCAGCGGCGCCGCCGCCGCGCGTGTTGACTGGTCGAATTCGCCTATACTAACCGAGGTTCACTCGACGCGGGGAGGACCACCTATGGCAGCATCGACGCGGTGGCGCACGGCCGCCGTCATCAGCGCAGTGTTTCTGTCCCGAGCGTTCATTGTCGCAGCGCGCGCCGACGAGACCTGCATGTCGGCGTACATGCCGAAGATCACCGGACAGGAGGATTACGTCTACGTCTGGACCGTCGGCATGGAGGGCGTCGGCGACGGCTCCGACAAGCTGGTCACCGTCGATGCCAACCCGAAGAGCTCGACCTACGGGAAGGTCGTGGCATCGGCGTCGGTCGGCGGCCGCCACGAGGCCCATCACGGCGGGTTCACCGACGACCGCCGTTTTCTGTGGATGGGCGGACTCGACGACAGTGCGATCTTCGTGTTCGACGTCGCGACCGACCCGGCCAACCCGAAGTTGGTCAAGACGATCGACTCCTTCACCAAGGACAGCGGCGGTGTCGTCGGTCCGCATACGATGTTCGCCCTGCCCGGACGCGTGCTGATCTCGGGCCTGTCCAACGACAAGGATCACGGCGGCAAGACGGCGCTGGTGGAGTACAACAACAACGGTGAGTTCGTGCAGACGCTGTGGCTGCCCGACGAGGCGCACTACGGCTACGACGTGCGCGTCCAGCCGCGCCTCAACCGGATGCTCACGTCGTCGTTCACCGGTTGGAACAACTACATGACCCCGTTCGGCAAGGTGGTGTCGAACCCGGAGGCGATGAAGCAGTTCGGCAACACCGTCGTGGTGTGGGATGCGCACGCGCGCAAACCGATCCAGGTGCTGGACGTGCCGGGCGCGCCGCTCGAGATTCGCTGGGCGCTGCAGCCGCGCCACAACTACGCCTTCACCAGCACGGCACTCACGTCGAAGCTGTGGCTGATCGAGCAGCAGCCCGACGGCACCTTCAAAGCCAGCGCCGTCGCCGACATCGGCGACCCGAAGAAGACGCCCCTACCGGTCGACATCAGCCTGTCGGCGGACGACCGCTATCTGTTCGTCGACTCGTTCATGGACGGGTCGGTGCGGGTCTTCGATGTGTCCGACCCGCACAAGCCGAAGGTCATCGACGAGCAGAAGATCGGCGCGCAAGTGAACATGGTGTCGCAGACCTGGGACGGCGAGCGCGTCTACTTCACCTCGTCGTTGCTCGCCAACTGGGACAAGACCGGCAAGGACAACGAGCAGTTCCTGAAGGCCTATCACTGGGACGGCAAGAAGCTCACGCCGCTGTTCACGGTCGACTTCGCCGCGCAAGGGCTGGGACGTCCACACCACATGCACTTCGGGCAGAGCCAATTCTACAAGAACCAGATCTACGGCGGCGGCGGTGCCGCGCCGCGCGCGGTGGCGCTGGCCGAATGAGGCGAGGAAACGCCGCCGCGTTCGTCGTCCTGCTGACCGCCGCGGCCGGGGCGGGCGCGGTCGAGGTGTCGAAGCCCGCCCATCCGCCCGTCGGCCCCGGCGAGACGAGCTACACCTACACGGTCGGTCCCTTCACCGCCGAGTACGAGCCGCCGCCGGCGGGCTCGTACTCGCTGCCGCCGATCGGACACGTCGCCGACCATGCGCTGCTCGACAGTGGCGGCGCGACGACGGATCTGGTCGCGCTGAAGGGTTCGCGGATGGCCGTCGTCGCCTTCGTGTACACGAGCTGTTCCGAAGCCGCCGGCTGCCCGCTGGCCGGGGCGATCATGCAGCGCCTCGATCGCAGCCTCGCCGACGACCCCGTGCTGGCCCACCAGGTGCGACTGCTGACCATCAGCTTCGATCCCGAACGCGACACACCCGAGCGCATGGCGACGATCCGCCGCGCCTTCATGCCGAAAACGGATTGGGCGTTTCTGACCACGCGAGACGAGGCGCAGCTGGCGCCGATCCTCGATGACTTCGGGCAGCCAGTCGCGAAGCTCAACTACGAAGACGGGACCTGGACGGGCCTCTACCGCCACGTGCTCAAGGTCTTCCTTCTCGACGGCCAGAACCGGGTCCGCAACATCTACAGCACGGGCCTGATGAGCCCGACGCTGGTGATGAACGACCTGCGCACGCTGGCTGCCGAGCAAGCCCCGGCCCAGGGCAGACCGTAGCGAATCGATGACGTCGGAGGTCCTCGTACTCCAACACGTCGCCTGCGAGGGTCCGGCCGCCATCGGTGCGGCTTTGCAGCGCCGCGGGCTGGGGCTGCGCGCCGTGCGGGCCGATGCGGGGGACCCGGTGCCCGAGCGGCTCGACGCCGCCGCGCTGGTGATCATGGGCGGGCCGATGGGCGTGTACGAGGCCGACCGCTACCCGCACCTCCGCGACGAGCTGCGCCTGATCGAAGACGCCTTGCAGCGCCAACGGCCCGTGCTCGGCGTCTGTCTCGGCAGCCAGCTCCTCGCGGCGGCGCTCGGCGCGCGCGTCTATCCGAGCGGCGGCAAGGAGATCGGCTGGCACCGCATGGACCTGAGCGATGCGGCGGCATCGGACGCGCTCTTCCGTGCAATCCCGCGCAGCTTCACCGCCCTGGCGTGGCACGGCGACGTGTTCGACCTGCCGGCCGGCGCCGTGCATCTGGCTTCGTCGGCGTTGACCGAGCGGCAGGCGTTTCGTTACGGCGACGACGCCTACGGGCTGCTCTTTCACCTCGAAGTGGACCAGCCCCAGGTCGCGGCCATGGTGGCGGCGTTTGCGGACGAGCTGGCGGCGGCCGCCATTCCGCCCGCGTCGATCCTCGATGGCGCCCCCCGGCATCTCGACACGCTCGGCCCGCTCGGCGCCGCGGTGTTCGACCGCTTCGCCGCGCGCGTCGCGGCGCACGAACAGCGTTCCTGACCCGCGGCGGACGGGTCAGGCGGGTGCGCCGCGTAGGGCCGGGAGGACCTGCTGCGCCAGACCAAGCAGCGAGCCCGTGGCGACCTCGCGCGACACGTTGCCGGACGAGGGGATGACGTAGCAGAAGCGCAGACCCAGCGCGGCGAGCTGGCGGAACCGCGGCAGCGCCGTGTCGGCCGGCCCGGCGATGGCAAACCAGTCGACGAAAGCGTCGCTGATGCCGGCGGTATGGGCAACGCCCGTGCGGGTGTGCTCGCGCATGTCGTAGTGCTCGCGCAGGTAGTGGGCGGCGCCCCGCAGCGGTTCGGGCAGGCGGTTCAGATTGCTGCCCCGGAACGCGGAGAAGCGGGCGAAGGTGGCCACGGTGCCGCGCAGCGCGTCGCGCGCCACCCGCGGGTCGGGGTGGATCACGCAGTTGACGAACGCGCCGTACTGGAGCGTGTCCGGATCTCGCCCGGCCGCGCGGGCAGCGGCCCGCGCAGTCGCGAGCAGCTCGGCGAGATGCGTCGGGTCGGCGCCCGCGGCGAAGCAGACAGCGTCCGCATGGCGTGCCGCGACCTCGATCACGCGCCGCCCGGTGGCCGCGACGAACACCGGGACCTTGGCCGCCTTGACGTGCTCCAGCCACTCGAGCCGGCTGGCGAAGCCGTCGCGGTCGACCGCGTCACCCCGCAGATAGCGCTGCACGGCGGCCAGATACGCCTCGAAGCTCGCGACTGGGTCCTCGCGCTTGCCGATGCGCTGCACCGACGAATCGCCGCGCCCCAGCCCCAGGACGGCCCGTCCTTCGCTTTCGACCTGCAGCGTCAGCGCGGCGCACGCCGTGACGGCCGGATCGCGCGTCACCGAGTTGCTCACCCCTGGTCCCAGCTTCAGCGTCTTGGTCGCGCCCGCGGCGAGCTGGAGATGGCTCCACACCTCGGGCGCCAGGTTCTGGCTGTCGGGAAACAGCAGCCCGGCGAAGCCCAGCTCCTCGACCATGCGCGCCACGGTCGCCGAGCGCCGCGGCAGCGGAGGCATGATGACGCCGATCTCCATGGGGGAGGTTGTCCGTTTGCCGTTATCCGTCGCCCGTTGGGTCCGCTATCCGGACGGACAACGGACAACGGAGAACGTCTTCACTGCAGGACCGCCAGGTCGATGCCGTACAACTGCGCGACGTTGTCGCAGAGGATGGCGCGCCGCTGCTCGACGGTGAGGTCGCTGCTGTGCTCGGTCAGCATGTCCTGCGACCACGGCCAGGTCGAGTCGCTGTGCGGGAAATCGTTGGCCCACATCAAACGGTGCCAGTTCATCAGATTCGCGGTCTTGAACGCGACCCAGTCGTCCTGGAAGGTCGTGTAGATGTTCTCGGCGAAGTATTCCGAGGGCAGCTTCGACAGCGCCTGTCCGGGCGGCAGCCAGTTGCGGTGCCGTTTGAACGCGTGATCCATGCGGTACATGTAGTGCGGCACCCAGCCCGCGTCGGCTTCGACACAGACGATGCGGAGCTTCGGATGGCGCTCGAACACGCCGCCGAGGACCAGCGTGCCCATGATGTCCTGGCAGCCGCGGATGACCGACAAGAAAGCGTTCATGCGCGGCCCCCGCGTCGGCGCGGTCTCGCGTGTGGTCAGGATATGGAACGAGAGCGGGAGGCCGAGGGCGATCGCCGCCTCCCAGAACTCGTCGTAGGCGGGCGAGTCGTAGTCCTCCACGGCCGGCTGACCCGGCATCATCACGCCGCGCAGGCCGAGCCGTTTGATCGCCTCGATGTCCGCGATGCCCTCGTCGGGGGTGCGCATGGCGGTCTGGCCGGCGCCGAGGAGACGCTGCGGGTGCGCCGCGCAGTACTCGGCGATCCAGCGGTTGTAGGCGTCGAAGCACGCCTTCTTGTAGTCGAAGTCGCGGTGGTTGCAGATCGCCATGCCGACGGTCGGGTACAGCACCTCGGCGGCGACCCCGTCGCGCACCTGATCGGCGAGACGCGCCTCGGGGTCCCAGCCGCCGCGATGCAGGTCCTCGAAGCGCGTTCCGAGCGTGCGGATCTCCTCGGCGGCCTTGCCGGCCGCCGCGACGATGCCCATCGGCACCGGCACCTTCATGCCGGGGATCATGTACAGGTCGCCCGCGTCGGTCCGCGCCAGGTGCGGCGCGCGATCGCGGAACGGTGCGTCGATGTAGTCGACGAACACGTTCGGCGGTTCGGTGATGTGCGAATCGGCGGAGATGATCGGGTACGTCATCGGGCTCGCGCTCCTCTCGCGTTCGGTTGCCCTGCAGCGTACAACCAAAGCAAGCGGGACGACAATGAGGCTCGGCGACCGCGCGCCGACCGGCGAGCAGTTCCGGCGCCGTCGGGGGTTGCGCGGAAGGCCCTCGTGGGTGTTCTATGGCGCCGCGCGGGAGGCACCGGTGCCGACATTGGAGAGTGCGTGGACGCGTCGGTGATGGCGACGGTCAACCGGTTGCGGCGAACGATCGCCGTCCGCCTATCCCGCTGAGCGCCGGCCGTGTGTGGCATTGTCGCCTTTTTCTCCCGGCGCGACCCGATCGATGCGGAGGCGCTCGCACGCGCGACGCGGCGGCTGCATCATCGGGGGCCGGACGGCCAGCGGCAGTGGATCGCGCCGCATCGGCGCGTCGGGCTCGGCCACGCGCGGCTCAGCATCATCGACCTGACCACCGGCGATCAGCCGATCGCCAACGAGGACGAGCGGCTGCACATCGTCGTCAACGGCGAGTTCTACGACTACGAGCGCATCCAGCGCGAGCTCGAGCAGCGCGGCCACCGCCTGCGCACGCGTTCCGACAGCGAGATTGCCCTGCATCTCTACGAGGAGCTCGGCACCCAGTGCCTGCACCAGCTGCGCGGCGAGTTCGCATTCGTTCTCTGGGACGATCGCAACCAGACGCTCGTCGCTGCGCGTGACCGCTTCGGCATCAAGCCGCTCTTCTACGCCCGACACGGCGCCGAGCTGCTGCTCGCGTCCGAGGCGAAAGCGTTGTTCGCGGCCGGCGTCCCGGCGCGCTGGAACCACGCCTCGTTCCTGCAGTCCACCAGCATCCTCGTGCCCCAGCAGGATGCGTCGCTCTTCGACGGCGTCCATCAGGTCCCACCCGGGCACTACCTGCTGGCGACCCCCGATCAGCTGCGGGTCGTGCGGTACTGGGACTTCGACTACCCGCTGGCGAGCGGCGGGCGGCTGCGGCCGGACGCCGAGTACGCCGAGGCGTTCCGCCACGAGCTGGACGAAGCCGTGCGCATCCGCTTGCGAGCCGACGTACCGGTGGGCTGCTATCTCAGCGGCGGCATCGACTCGTGCTCCGTGCTCGGCCTGGCGGCGCGGCACCGCAGCGATCCGATCCGGGCCTTCACCCTGACCTTCGACCGCCCGGACTATGACGAGGGGGCGATTGCGCGCGAGATGGCCGCGCGCGTCGGCGCCGAGTTCCACCCGATCCCGATCCATCAGGCCGATCTCGCCGACGATTTCGCCGACGCGATCTGGCACAGCGAGACCGTCTGCATCAACGCCCACGGCGTCGCCAAGTTCGCGCTCAGCCGCGCGGTGCGCGACGCCGGATACAAGGTCGTCCTCACCGGCGAGGGATCGGACGAGATCCTCGCTGGCTACCCGCACTTTCGCCGCGACATGCTGCTCCACGACAACCAGGGGCAGGACCCGGCAGCGGTCGAGCGCCTGCTCGAGGAGCTGCGCACGACCAACCCGGTCTCGCGTGGCCTGCTCCTGCCCGATGGGCAGGGAATTTCCCTGACCAGCGTGCAGCAGCTGCTCGGCTTCACGCCCTCGTGGTTCGAAGCCAACGCCACCACGGCCTTCAAGCTGCGGGCCCTCTTCGCCGACGACTTTGCCGCCGCAGTCGCGGAGCGCGATCCGTACCGCAGCCTGTTCAACGGCCTCGATGTGCGCGGGCAGCTCGGCGGCCGGGCGCCGGTGAACCAGGCTCTCTACCTATGGGCCAAGACGCACCTCCCCAACTATGTGTTGACGATGCTCGGCGACCGCATGGAGATGGCGCACTCGATCGAGGGCCGCGTACCGTTCCTCGACCATCACCTCGTCGAGCTGGTGCGCGAGCTGCCGGTTGCGCAGAAGATCCGGGGCACGACCGAAAAGTACGTGCTGCGGGAAGCGGCGCGGCCGGTGCTGACCGACACGGTCTACGGCCGGCACAAGCACCCGTTCACCAGCCCACCGGCGGCGTCGACGCCGGACGAACGCTTGCACGCGTTGCTGCAGGACACCCTGCGCGGCCCGGTACTGAGAGCGCTGCCGTTCTTCGACCAGCGCAAGGTCGCCGCGCTCCTGGACAGGTTGCCCGCGATGGACGACGGCGCGCGCACCGCCATCGACGCGACGCTCATGGTCATCCTGAGCGCTTGCGTCCTGCAGGAGCGGTTCGCGCTGGCGGCATAGGTGGCGGGTACGCCGCCAGCCGCCGCAGGCACCCGGTTGGAAGCCTACGCACCCCGTGCGCCAGCCGCCGGAGAGCCGGGCGGAGAGCGCGCAGCGATCAACCGGGGTGCGCTGGCCTCGGGGTGTGGTCGATCAGGCTCCCGCCTGCCCGCGGCGCAGCAGCCGTCCAGGGAGCGGTCCCTCGACGTCGACCGCGTCGCGTCCCTCGCTGCGGATCAGGACGCCGTTGACGATCACGGCGCGGATGCCGGTCGCATCGGACACCAACCGGTCCGCCCCGGCGGGAAAGTCGCGCACGCGGCGCAGCGGCGAGCAGCCGACCGTGCGCGGATCGAAGATGGTCACATCGGCGGCCAGTCCCGGCGCCAGCCGGCCGCGGTCGGTGATGCCGAAGACGTCGGCGGCTTGGGCGGACAGCCGGCGCACCGCCTCCTCCATCGACAGCACGCCCTTGTCGCGTACCCAGGTGCCGAGCAGCTCGGTGGGGGCGCACGCGTCGCACAGCTGGCTGGCGTGGGCCCCGGCGTCGGAGAGGCCGAGCATGGTCGACGGGTGGGTGAGCAGCTCGGCGGTGATGGCCGCGTCGGTGTTGAGGACGGCGAGGCGGAAGCGCGCCTCGAGCTCGGTGGCGAGCGAGAGGTCGAGCGCGAGGTCGACGGGATGCACGCCGCGCTCCTCCGCCACCCGTCCGAGCGGCTGCTCGGCGAGGTTCGGCTCGGGGGCGTACTCCGAGATCACCATGTCGGCGAAGCTACCCGCCAAGAGGCTGCCGTTCATCCGCTCGCGGAAGGCGCTGCGGAACTCGGGATCGGCATAGATCCGCTTCTTGCCGGCGAAGTCCGCCTCGGAGACGCGCTTGAAGAGCGGCATGCTCTCGAGCGGAAAGGGCGCCTTGAACTGGAACTCGAAGTTGAGCGGGCGGCACGAGACCTGCGGCACGACCCGCACGCCCTCGGCCTGCAGCGCGGCGGAGCGCTCCAGGATGTAGCGGTGGCCGTCCGGCCCGAGCATGCCGCCGAGCAATGCCGTCCAACTCACCGGTTTGCCGGTGCGTCGTTGAATCGCGGCAAACTCGTCGAGGAAGAAGCCCGAGCCGATGGTGGCCTGCATGACGCCGTGGTCGACCTCGGCGAGGCAGCTCGCCAACGCCTCGATCTCGTCCAGCTCGGCCGCGCGGCTCGGGACCGGGCGCCCGGCGTAGCCGACGTGGGTCGGCGATTTGGAGGTCGCAAACCCGATCGCCCCGGCGCGCAGCCCTTCGGCGACGATGGCGCGCATGCGGGCGATCTCCTCGGCGGTCGCCGCACGCTCGGTGGAGTCGTCGCCCATGACGTAGAGGCGCACGGCCGTGTGGCCGATCAGCGCCGCGACGTTGATGGCGCTGCCGCGCGACTCGATCGCGTTCAGGTACTCGGGGATGGTCTCGAAGGGCCAGGCCTCGCCGATGCCGGCGCGGATGGCCTCGAGCGACATGCCCTCGACGTTTTCCAGCGTGCGCAGGATGAGGTCGCGGTGCGCCGGGCGGGTGGGGGCGACGGCGAAGCCGCAGTTGCCCATCACGACGGTGGTCACGCCATGCCACGGCGAGATGGTGAGCATGCGGTCCCAGAAGATCTGCACGTCGTAGTGCGTGTGGACGTCGACGAAACCCGGCGCGACGATGGCGCCGTCGGCGTCCACCACACGCCCGGCGGAGCCGGCGATCTCCCCCACCGCTGCGATGCGGCCGCCGCGGATCGCCAGGTCGCCCCGCCGTGCCGGTGCCCCGGTGCCGTCGACCAGCGTGCCGCCGCGGATGAGCAAATCGAACTGTTCGGGCATGGATCCTCCCAGAGCCGTCCGACTGTAGACCGATCCCCGGCGCCGTGGAAACCCCTCCCCGGCGCCGTGGAAACCCCCAACCCGCTCGCCTGGACCTCCCCGAATCGAGCGGGTACGGTTGCGGGCGTCGAGCGTCATGGTTGCCGGTCGCCCCCAGCCCGCCGCCGCTCTCCGGCCGCTCCTGCCTCTATACGTCGCCATTTTCGTCGGCTGCGTCGGCTACAGCCTGATGATCACCGTGTTCGTACCGACCATGCTGGACGCGCACGGCGGCCTGCTGTCGGCCCACGCGCGCATGACGCGGCGCACGATGCTGCTCGGCGTGCTGGTGAGCCTGTATCCGCTCGGCCAGTTCTTCGCCTCCCCGGTGATCGGCGCGCTGTCGGATCGGGCCGGCCGCCGGCCGATATGGTTGGTGTCGCTGGCCGTCAACGCCGCCGGGTACGCGGTGATCGCCACGGCGCTCGCCCTGCACCGCCTCTCCGTCTTGATGGTCGGCTCGCTGCTGGTCGGGCTCTCGGACGCCAGCCGCGTCATCGCGCAGCGCGTGATCGCCGACGTCGCCTCGGTGGAACGTCGCGGTCCTTCGCTCAGGTACATCTACCTCACCGCCAGCGTGGCCTGTGTGCTTGGCCCGCTGGTCGGCGGCCAACTGACCGACAAGACCCTGGTACCGTGGTTCCGCAATCCCACCCCCTTCTGGGCCGTGGCTGGGTTGCTGGTGGTGACGCTCCTCATCGCGGCGGCGGCGTTTCGCGAGACGAATGCGTCACCCCGCGGCGACGAGATCGACTACGGTGCGGCACTGAACAGCCTGTTCGACGCCTTCGTCGACCCACGCCTGCGCGGTCTGTACGGGGCGAACGGCCTCCTGTATCTGGCGATCTACGGCTTCCTGCGCTGCTACCCGATGCAGCTGGTCGGGGAATTTCGGATGAACGTGCCGCAGCTCGCCGCGGTGGTTGCCTGGGTCGCGCTACCGCTCGTGATCACCAACGTCTGGCTCAACGGCCTCCTGGCGCGGCGCGTGGCCACGCCGCGCATCGTTGCCGTGTCGGCCCTCCTCACCGGGGTCGGTCTGATCGCGGTCGCGCTGCCGCTGGATGTGTACGTGCTCTGGGGCGTGCTCTTCCTCACCGGCCTCGCCCTCGCCGTCTGCCTGGCGGCGTGCGCGAGGATGGTTGCCGCTGCGGTCACGGCGGTCGAGGAGGGACGCGCGATGGAAGACGACCGCTCGCTGCGGGCCGGGGTGGAGACGCTTTCGGGTTTGCTCGTCGGCGTGCTGGCCGCGGTCAAGGTCTCGCTGGCACTCGTCGCGCTCGGGCTGGTGGCGATCGTCGCGGCGAACGTCGCCGCGCAGCGCGCCCGCCGCGCCGAGCTGTGACCGGCGGGTCGGCGCGGCGGCGACGGCGAGCCGTCTTACGGCAGGCCGGCGCCGGGGACCTCGACTTCGACCACCTCGATGCGACCGCCACGCTGCTCGCGGCAGAGCAACGGATCGCTGCTGGCCGCGGTGCAGATGAAGAGGTGGCGCCGCTGCGGCCCGCCGAGCATGCAGGCGAACGCCTGGGTCGATACCGGCACGCGATGGGTGATCGCACCGCCCTCGCGCACGCGCAGCACCTCGGCGCTGAGCGGCGACGCGATCCAGATGGCGCCTTCCGCGTCGAGACAGATACCGTCCGGCACGGCGCGCTCGAACGTCGCCCACACGCGGCGGTGGCTCAGGCTCCCATCGGGGCCGACGTCGAACGCGGTGAGGCGGGGGCCGAACGACTCGCCCACGATCAGCGTGCGGCCGTCGGGCGTGATGACCGTTCCGTTCGGGAACATCAGGTCGTCCGCGGCGATACGTGCCTGGCCGCTCGGCGACACCAGGATGATCGCCGCCGGCACTGGATGGGCGCCGCCGTTGAGATCGAAGCCAAAGTTGCCGACGTAGGCGCGCCCCTGGCCGTCGACCACCATGTCGTTGCAGTGGAAGGTGGCGAGCCGGCTGAGGTCCGCCACCTCGGACAACCCGTGCCGATCGAGGCGGAGCAACCGCCGGTCCTCCATCGACACCACCAGGAGCCGCCCGTCCGGCAGCCAGCCCAGCCCGGAGGGCGCCTTCGGCACCTCCACCACCGTCTGGGCGATGCCGTCGAGCCCGACCGTCATCACCTGGTGCGCGTGCATGTCGGAGAACCACAGCTTCCCCTCGTGCCAGCGCGGGCCCTCGGGGAAGCAGAGGCCGTCGAGCAGAACGCGTGGTGTCGCGGTACGCATGGTCGCCTACTGGTTGACGAACTGCATCATGGCCTCCGGGTATCGCATGCCGGCGGCGGCGCCTTTCGGGGCGATCTCATCGATCTTCGCCAGGTCGTCCCGGCTGAGTCGGAGGTCTGCGGCGGCGAGGTTCTCCTCCAGGTATTTGCGCCGCTTGGTGCCGGGGATCGGGACGATGTCGTCGCCCTGCGCGAGGGTCCAGGCGAGGGCGAGCTGCGACGCGGTGCAGCGTTTGGCCGCCGCCATGGCTTTGATGCGCTCGACGAGCGCGAGGTTCTTGGAGAAGTTCTCGCCCTGGAAGCGGGGCGAGAAGCGGCGGTAGTCGTCCGCCGCGAGGTCGTCGAAGCGCTTGATCTCGCCGCTCAAGAAGCCGCGGCCGAGCGGGCTGTAGGCGACGAAGCCGATGCCGAGCTCGCGGCAGGCGGCGAGGATGCCGTCTTCCGGGTCGCGGCTCCACAGCGAGTACTCGCTCTGCAGCGCGGCGATCGGGTGCACCCGGCACGCGCGGCGCAGCGTCTCCACCCCCGCCTCGGAGAGGCCGAGGTAGCGCACCTTGCCGGCCTTGACGAGGCCGGCCATGGCGCCGACCGTCTCTTCGATCGGCGTGCTGGGGTCGACGCGGTGCTGGTAGTAGAGATCGATCACGTCGACGCCGAGGCGCTTCAGGCTTCCCTCGCAGGCCTGCCGCACGTATTCCGGCTTGCCGCTGATGCTGCGCACCATCGCGTTGGTCGGATCGCGAACGATGCCGAACTTGGTGGCCAGGACCACCACCTGGCGGCGCCCCTTGATCGCCCGCCCGACCAGCTCCTCGTTCGTGTATGGGCCGTACATGTCGGCCGTATCGAGAAACGTGCAGCCGCGATCGAGGGCGCGATGGATGGTGGCGATCGATTCCGCTTCGTCGCCGCCGCCGTAGAACTCCGACATGCCCATGCAGCCGAGCCCGAGGGCGGAGACCTGCAGTCCGCTTCTCCCGAGTTGTCGGGTCGTCATCATGGGGCAGCCATACCACCCGCGGGTCGACCCGGGAACAGGCGCGCGAACGGTCGACGCGGGCGACGCACCTGTAGTACTACCGGCGCATGAAATTCGGACTCATGTATGCGAACGCGGGGCCGTTCGGTTATCCGCAGCTGCTCACCCACCTCGCCACCACCGCGGAGCGGGTCGGGATCGAGTCGTTGTGGACGATCGAGCACGTGGTCATTCCGGTCGGCTACAAGTCGACCTATCCCTACGATCCGTCCGGCAAGATCCCAGTGCCGGAACAGATGCCGATGCCCGATCCGCTGAGTTGGCTCGCCTACGCGGCAGCGGTGACGACGAAGATCCGGCTCGCCACCGGCATCCTGATCCTGCCGCAGCGCCACCCGCTGTACGTGGCGAAGGAGGTGGCGACGCTCGACGTGCTGTCGAACGGACGGGTGATTCTGGGCATCGGCGTTGGCTGGTTGGAAGAGGAGTTCGAGGCGCTCGGCATTCCGTTCGCCGACCGGGCGGCGCGCACGGCGGAGGCGGTCCGCGCCATGCGCTCGCTGTGGAAGGATGAGGCGGAGCCCTTCGCGGGCAAGTTCTTCCGCTGGGGGAAGCTGGAGAGCCATCCCAAGCCGGTGCAGAAGCCGGGCGTGCCGATCGTCGTCGGCGGGCACACCGAGCTCGCGGCACGCCGCGCGGCGCGCTACGGCGACGGCTTCTTCCCCGGCGTCACCGACGAGGACAAGCTCGTCGCCTTGCTGGGTATCATGCGCGACGAGTGCAAGAAGATCGGGCGCAACCCCGCGACGATCGAGGTCACCTCCGGACGGGCCGTCCCGAGCGCCGACAGCGTCAAGCAGCTGCAGGACCTCGGCGTGGCGCGCTTCATGGTTCCCCCGCCGGCGTTCGACCCCGATGGCATCACCGCGGGCCTCGAGAAGCTCGGCACCCTGATCGCCAAGCTGTAGGAACGCGGCGCCGGACTCGGGCGAGACCGGCACCGTTCATCGGCCTCGGGTCGGCCGGCGCGTGCCGCCGCGCCCCGTCCACGCGCACACGCGCCCACACGAGCCGAGAAAAGCGATACTTGACCCTCACGGGCCGCAGCCCGTAAGGTCCGCCAACTTCCCCATGCGCTTCAGCCGCTCGCTCATCCCCACCTTGAAGGAAGACCCCGCTGATACCGAGGTGGTCAGCCACAAGCTGATGATGCGCGCCGGGATGCTCCGCCAGGTGGCGCGCGGCATCTACGATCTGCTGCCGCTCGGTCTCCGTGTGGTCCGCAAGGTGGAGCAGATCGTCCGCGAGGAGATGGAACGCACCGGCGCCCAGGAGATCCTCATGCCGGCCATCTGCCCGGCCGAGCTGTGGCAGGAGTCGGGGCGCTGGGAGCACTACGGGAAGGAGCTGCTGCGCATCAAGGACCGCAACGAGCGCGACTTCTGCTTCGGGCCGACGCATGAGGAGGTGGTGACCGACATCGTGCGCCGCGAGGTGCGCTCCTACCGCGACCTGCCGCTCAACCTGTACCAGATCCAGAGCAAGTTCCGCGACGAGATCCGCCCCCGTTTCGGCCTGCTGCGCGGCCGCGAGTTCCTCATGAAGGACGCGTACTCCTTCCACGTCGATTACGCGGACTGCGAGCGCGAGTACAACGTGATGTTCGCCGCCTACACGCGCATCTTCGAGCGCTGCGGCCTCAGGTTCCGGCCGGTGGAGGCGGCGACCGGGGCGATCGGCGGCAGCAAGTCGCACGAGTTCCACGTCCTGGCGGAGTCGGGAGAGGACGCGCTGGTGAGCTGCCCGCGCTGTGGCTACGCCGCCAACGTGGAGCAGGCGGGCATTCAGGACGTCCCGCCGCCGACGCATGCCGAGACCCTGCGCCCGCTGCGCAAGGTGGCGACGCCCGGCCGGCGGAGCGTCGAGGAGGTGAGCGACTTCCTCGGCATCCCGCCCGACCGCTTCATCAAGACGCTGCTCGTCGTCACCGACGCCAGGGAACCGGTGGCGGCGCTGGTGCGCGGCGACCACGAGCTCAGCGAGAGCAAGCTGGTCCAGGCGCTGGGGTGCCAGTCGGTGACCATGGCGGACGCTGCGACGGTCGAGCGGCACACCGGTGCGGCGGTCGGCTTCGCCGGGCCGATCGGCCTGCGCGTTCGCGTCCTCGCCGACCAGGCCGTGCGCGGGCTGGCCGGCGGGGTGATCGGCGCCAACGAGACCGACCAGCATCTGGTCGACGTGGCTCAGCAACGCGATCTCCCCACCCTCGCCTTCGCCGACCTGCGCGTCGCGCAGCCCGGCGATCCCTGTGTGCGCTGCGACGACGGGGTCTACGAGGGGTACCGGGGCATCGAGGTCGGGCAGGTGTTCTACCTCGGGACCAAGTACAGCCGCGCGATGGGCGCCACGTACCTCGATGCCGCTGGCCAGGAACAGGTCATGGAGATGGGTTGCTACGGCATCGGCATCACCCGCACGGCCGCCGCGGCGATCGAGCAGCACCACGACGAGAGCGGCATCTGCTGGCCGCTGGCGCTCGCCCCGGCACACGTCCACTTGATCGCGGTCAACCCGAAGGACCAGGTGCAGCAGGAGGCCGCCGAGCAGCTCTACGGCGCGCTCCTCGCCGCCGGACTCGAGGTCCTGTACGACGATCGCGAGGAGCGGCCGGGCGTGAAGTTCAAGGACGCCGATCTGATCGGCATTCCGTTCCGCGTCACCATCGGCCCCAAGGCATTGGCGCGCGGCGCGGTCGAGCTCAAGGAGCGCCGCGCGGCCGCCGTGCAGGAGCTGCCGCGGGCCGAGGTGGTGGACCGGCTCGTCGCCATGGTCCGCGCCGGGAGCCCCGCATGAGCGTGTACTCGCTGCTCGGCATTCCCCAGCTCGGGCAGATGTACACCCGGCTGATCTTCGCGCTCGACGTGCCGTCGGTGCCGGAGGCCATCGAGCTGGTGAAGCTGCTGCGCAACGACGTCGGCATGTTCGGAATCGGCAAGCAGCTGTTCCTGCACGCCGGCCCGGAGATCGTGCGCGAGATCAAGCACCACGGCGGCGAAGTCTTCCTCGACCTCAAGTTTCACGACATCCCGCGCACCGTCGCGAAGGCGGGCGCGGAGGCGACGCGGCTCGGCGTGCGCATGTTCGACCTGCACGCCTCGGGCAGCGTCGCGATGATGCGCCAGACCATCAACGAGGTGAACAAGGTGTGCCGCACCGAGCACCTGGTGCGTCCGAAGCTGCTCGCTGTCACCGTGCTCACCAGCCTGGACCAGGACGACCTGAAGCGCCTCGGCGTACGCAGCGGCGTGGAGAGCCAGGTGGTGCGGCTCGCCCGCTTGGCGCGCGAGGCCGGCATGGACGGCGTGGTCGCCTCGCCGCACGAGGTGGCGCGCATCCGCAAGGAGTGCGGGCGCAAGTTCCTGATCGTCACCCCCGGCATCCGCCCGCCGCGCGGCACGATGGACGACCAGCGACGGATGATGACGCCGGAAGCGGCGATTCGCGCCGGCGCCAACTACCTGGTCGTCGGCAGCCCGATCCGCGACGCCGCCGATCCGATCGCCGCCGCGCGCGCCATCGTCGCCGCCATGGAGCGCGGTGCCGGCCTGCTGGCCGCCGGCGATCAGGCCTAGGACGACCGGGGCACGCTCGCCCGGCGCGCAGAATGACCGCATCGGCGATGTCGGTACCGCTGTGAAGCACGCAGGGCCCGTCACCCTCGCAGCGCTGGCGACGCTGCTGAGCGACATCCGGAAGCGCCCGTTGTTGCGCGAGAAGTCCCCCGGCTCGTTTTACGTTCGGTCCAAAGGGTACCTGCACTTCCACGAGGATCCCGCCGGCATCTTCGCCGACGTGAAGCTGGACTTCGAGAACTACACGCGGATGCGCGTCTCGACCGCGAAGGAGCAGCGCGCGTTGTTGGCGCGGATCGATCGGTCACTCGCCGGGCTCGAGTCGGCGCGCGAGCGACGGTGAGCGCCATGCGGTCCGTTCGCCGGGGCTGAGGTCCGTCCTCACCGGCCCGCCGCGGAGACTGTCGTGCCGGGTCTCCGAGGCGGTCGAGCTCAGCGCGTGCGGTGACGCCGCGCGGCGAGAGGGACGAGCGCCTAGGCGGTTGCGCCGCTCAGGAGCGCGACCAGCGGACCGTAGAACCCGTCTCGGCTGGAGGGGCACAACCCCCTGCAACCGGCTCGGCCACAGGCCCTCGCGATCCACGAGCAGGAACCACGTCCCAACGACGGTGTAGAGAACGGAGCGTCTCAGCTCAGCGACAGCATGGCGCTGCGCGCGAGGTCGAAGGCCCAGGAGGGAAACAGGCCGAGCAGGACGGTGCCGGCGGCGGTGAACAGCAGCGTGGCGAGCAGATAGGGCCGGTGGGTCACGCCCTGCACCGCCCGCGTGCCCTCGCCCATGTACATCTGCACCAGCACGCCGACGTAGTAGTAGATCGACACGACGCTGTTCAGCGCCCCGATGATCACCAGCCAGATGTAGCCCTTCTCGATCGCCGCGCTGAACAGGAAGAACTTGCCGGTGAAGCCGACCAGCGACGGGATGCCGGCGAGCGAGAGCATGAAGACGGTCATGCAGCCGCCCAGGAAGGGATAGCGGAACCCGAGCCCGGCGTAGTCGGCGATCTCTTCGTTCGGCTCGCCGCGGCGGCCGATGGCGATCACCACGGCGAAGGCGCCGAGGGTCATCAGCGCGTACCCGAGCAGCGTGAACAGGACCGCGGCGCCGCCGTTGGCGCCGCCGCCGACCATGCCGACCAGCAGGTAGCCGGCGTGGGCGATGCTCGAATAGGCGAGCATGCGCTTGATGTTGCGCTGGACGAGCGCCGCGGCGTTGCCCACCGTCATGGTGAGGACCGCGAGCATCCAGAGAATGCCCGACCAGTCGACGGTCATGGCGCCGAGGGTGTGCAGGAAGAGTCGGGTGAACGCGGCGAAGGCGGCGGATTTGACGCCGACCGCCATCAGCGCCGTGACCGACGTCGGCGCGCCTTCGTAGACGTCCGGCGCCCAGGCATGGAACGGGACGGCCGCCACCTTGAACCCGAAGCCGACCAGCAGGAGGCCGACGGCGGCAAGAGCGAGCGGCCGCTGCTCGGCCGTCATCTGGCCGATCTGCGTGGTGATGGGGCCGAGCGTGGTGGTGCCGAACGCGCCGTACGCCATGGCGATGCCGTACAGCAGGAAGCCGGAGGCGAAGGCACCGAGCAGGAAGTACTTGAGCGCGGCTTCGCTCGAGCGCAGCTCCGGACGCCAGATGCCGGCGAGCACGTACACCGAGATCGACATCAGCTCGAGGCCGAGAAAGAGGACGATGAGATCGGTGGCCGCGGCCATCAACATCATACCGACGACGGCGAGCAGCAGCTGCACGTAGTACTCGCCGACCACCAGGTTGATGGTGTGCAGATAGTCCATCGACATGAGCAGCGTCAGCGCACCGGTCAGGCAGATGACGAAGTTGAAGAAGAGCGCATAGCGGTCGAGCGCGACGCTGTCGGCGAAGGCCGTTTCCTTGGTCGTCCACAGCAGCGCCGAGGTGATCGCCGCGGCGCCGAGGCCGAGCAGGCCGATCCACCCCAGCCCCTCGCGATCGGGACCCTCGACGAACAGGTCGGCGACGAGCACGACCATCGCCGTGCCGGTGACGATGAGCATCGGCAGCAGGGGCAGCCAGGTGATCTCAGGTATCATCGCTGGGGTTCCGCGATCGGGGATCGGGGGACCGGTGTCGGGCGGCCCACACCACCGAGGCGGGGCGGGAGTGCTGCTGGTCCCCGACCCCCAATCCCTGCCCCCCAACTCCGGCTTCCGGCTGTCGTATCCATCGGCGCGTGCGATCCGTCACCAGCGCAGCAGGCGCAGGTCGTCGGCATTGATCGTCTGCCGGTGGCGGAAGACGGCAATGATGATGGCCAACCCGACCGCCGCTTCGGCCGCGGCAACGGTCATGACGAAGAAGACGATCACCTGCCCGTCGATCGAGCCGAGCTGCCGGGCGAACGCCACGAACGCCAGGTTGGCGGCGTTCAGCATCAGCTCGATGCACAGAAAGATGACGATGGCATTGCGGCGGGTGAGCACGCCGACGATCCCGATGCTGAACAGGATGGCACTGAGCGCGATGTAGTACGTCGTCGGCACCATCCGGCTATCCGACCTTTCGCTTCGCCAGTACGACCGCGCCGACGACGCCGCCGAGCATGAGCAGCCCAGTGATCTCGAACTGCAGCAGGTAGTGGGTGAAGAGCCGCAGGCCGACCATCTCGATCGATCCGAAGCCCTGCGGCACGGCGGTGCCCATCCCCGGCCCGGGCAGCAGCAGGCCGGCCTGCCGGAGCAGATACAGCAGTCCGAGCACGAACAGCGACGCGCCGACCAGGGCGGAGAACCGGCGGCTCTGCTGCGGCGGCGCGGGCGCATCGTCGCTCAAGTTGAGCAGCATGATGACGAACAGGAACACGACCATGATGGCGCCGGCGTACACCACGACCTGCAGCGCGGCGACGAAGTCGGCATCGAGGAAGATGAAGAGCACTGCCAGCAGGAACAGGGTCGCGACCAGGCACATGGCGCTGCGCACCGGATGGCGGTTGAGCACGACGCCGACCGCGGAGAGGATGATCAGCCCGGCGAGGATGAAGAACAGCGCGAAGCCCATCTCAGTGCGCTCCCCAGGCCAGAATGATCATCGCGGTGACGATGGCGTTGAGGAAGCCGAGCGGCAGAAGGCCGATCCAGCCGAGGCGCATGAGCTGGTCGTAGCGGAAGCGCGGCAGGGTCCAGCGAATCATGATCTGGAACCAACAGAAGAACAGCACCTTCACCGAGAAGGAGATGATCTGCAGGATCGCGACCACGAGGTTGGGGAGGAGGAGCGACGCCCCGCCCGGAAAGTGGAACCCGTCGCGAGCGAGGAACGGGACCTGCCAGCCGCCGAAGAAGAGCGTCGTCGCGAGGCCGGAGACGATGATCACCTCGACGAAATCGGTCATGAAGAACATCAGGTGCTTGGTGCCCGAATATTCGGTGAAGAAGCCGCTCACCAGCTCCGATTCGCTCTCCGGCAGGTCGAACGGGACGCGCTTGCTCTCGGCCATGCCCGCGGTGAAGAAGATGAGGAAGGCGAGCGGCTGATACAGGATTCCCCACTTCGGGATGATCCCCAGGAGCGTGCCGCCCTGCGCGCGGGCCATCTCCTGCAGGTCGAGCGTGCCGTACGTCATGATCATCGCCACCAACGCCAGGCCCATGGCGAGCTCGTACGAGATCATCTGCGCCGAGCCGCGAATCCCGCCGAGCAGCGACCAGCGGTTGTTCGACGCCCAGCCGCCGAGGACGACGCCATAGACGCCGAGCGAGACCATGGCCAGCACGTACAGGATCCCGATGTTGAGCGGCGCCACCTGCAGGTTGATCTCGCGGTCGCCGATGACCAGGACGTCGCCGAACGGGATGACGGCGAAGGTGACCAAGGCCGGGAAGAGGTGAATGCACGGGGCCAGCGTGTGCAAGAGATGGTCGACCCCACCGGGGATGACGTCCTCCTTGGTGAGGAACTTGAGCGGATCGGCCATCATCGTGTTCACCAGGCCGGCGCCGGTGAAGCCGAAGATCGCCGCGCGGTTGGCGCCGATGCGGTCCTGGATCAGCGCGCTGCCCTTGCGCTCGACCCACCCGAGCATACCGGCGAGCTGCAGGACGTTCAGCACGACGACCAGCGACTTGATGGTCGCGGCGCCCAGGTCGAACCAGAGGGAGTTCATGGCGCGCGGTTCGGCTCGGTTCTCACATCCCGGTGCGGCGCTAGTCGCGCGCCAGGCGGTCGATGATCTCGAGGGTGCGCTCGGGGGTGAGGTTCTCCCAGTAGTCGTCGTCGACCTGCATCATGGGCGCCGTGCCGCAGGAGGCGAGGCACTCGACGACGCTGAGCGAGAACTTGCCGTCACCGGTGGTCTCGCCGACGTCGATGCCGAGGCGCTTGCGCACGCAGTCGACGATGCGGTCGGCGCCGACCAGCGCGCACGACAGGTTGGTGCACACTTGGACGTGGTGCTTCCCGACCGGCCGCTTGTAATACATGGTGTAGAACGACGCGACCGACGCGGTGAACGCCGGCGACAGCTCGAGCAGCCCGGCGACGTACTCGAGCACCTCGTGGCTGAGCCAGCCGAACTCCTCCTGGGCGAGCCACAGGGTCGGCATGATCGCCGCCCGTTTGATCGGGTAGCGGGTCAGGATCTCGTCGAACTTGGCCCGCGCGGCGGGAGAGAATGCAACGGCCATCAGATCAGCAACTGGAGATGGACACGGACGGACGCGAATAAGGGATGCGCGAGCGCTCCGGGGACTACCGGTCGCACTCGCCGCCGATCATGTTGATCATGCCGAAGATGGGGATGATGTCGGCGACCATGTGGCCGCGCATCATGTCGCTGAGCGCCGCCATCCCGAAGAAGCACGGCGGGCGGACCCGGCAACGGTACGGGCGACCGCTCCCGTCGCTGACGACGTAGAAGCCGAGCTCGCCGTTGCCGCCTTCGACCGCCTGATACACCTCGCCGCGCGGGACCTTGGCCCCTTCCATGATCAGCTTGAAGTGATGCATCAGCCCCTCGATGCTGTTGTACACCTCGTGCTTCTCCGGCAGGACGTAGCGCGGGTCGTCGATGCGCACCGGCCCGTCCGGCAGGTCGCGCAGCGCCTGCTCGACGATGCGGATGCTCTGCTCCATCTCGGCGAAGCGCACCAGGAAGCGGTCGTAGTTGTCGCCGTTGGTGCCGGTCGGCACCTCGAACTCGTAGCGCTCATAGCCCGAGTAGGGCTGCGCTTTGCGCACGTCGTACGACACGCCGGTGGCGCGGAGCAGCGGGCCGGTGAGCCCGTAGCTGATCGCATCGGCCTGCGACAGCACCCCGACGTTCACCATGCGGTCGAAGAAGATGCGGTTGCGGGTCAAGAGCGCGTCGCAATCCGCGAGCAGCGCGCGCACGTGCTTGAAGGACGCCCGGATGCGGTCTGGCGTGTCGGGGGTGAGGTCGTGGGTGACGCCGCCGATGCGGGTGTAGGAGATCGTCACGCGCGCGCCGGTGACGGCCTCGATGATGTCCCACAACATCTCACGCCCTTCGATCATGAAGAATGCCGCGGTCGCGGCGCCGATCTCCTGAGCCGCCATGCCGAGGCAGGTGAGATGGTCGCAGATCCGCGACACCTCGCTCATGATGACGCGGATGGCTTGGCAGCGGGGCGGCACCTCGATGCCACACAGGCGCTCGACGGCGAGGATGAAGCCGACGTTGTTGATCAATGGCGACACGTAGTTGAGCCGATCGGTGTAGGGGATGGCCTGTGTCCATGTCCCCTGCTCGATCATCTTCTCGAAGCCGCGATGGAGGTAGCCAACCTCGACGTCGCAGGCGACGACCACTTCGCCGTCCAGCTTGAGGTTGAACTTGATCGTGCCATGGGTCGCCGGATGGGAGGGTCCCATCTGCAGCTCCATGATCTCCTCGGCCGCGTCGACGTCGGCGCGGCGCGAGAGCGCGGTATCGGCGGCGCTGGCCATCACACCTTCCAACCGATCTCGATCGGATCGCGCTCCGGGGTCAGCGGCTGGCGCTTGTCCACCGGGTAGTCGCGGCGCAGCGGGTGCCCGACGAACTGCTCGTACATGAGGATGCGGCGCGGGTCGGGGTGCCCGACGAAGCGGATGCCCAGCATGTCCCAGCACTCGCGCTACACCCAGTTGGCCGCCTTCCACAGCCCGACCAGCGAGTGCACCCACGGCTCGTCCTCCGGAACCCGGATCTTCACCCGCAGACGGTGGTTCAGCGACAAGGAGTGGAGGTGGTAGACGACCTCGAAGCGCGGCGTCTCGCCGAGATAGTCGACGGCGGTGACGTCGACCAGCATCGAGAACGCGAAATCGGGGCGGTCGCGCAGGGTCTCGAAGATGACCAATGCGTCGTCGCGGCCGATCACCGCCGTCGCGTCGCCGCAGTGCTCGTGCGTGTCGATGATGCGCTCCCCGAACACCTCGCGCAGGCGCGCGAGCAGCTCGCCGGCGCTCAGTCCCATTCCAACGCCCCCTTGCGCCATTCGTAGAGCAGCCCGAGGACCGCCACGCCGAGGAAGATTGCCATGGCCGCGAAGCCGGGCCACCCGAGCTGCCGGAAGACGACCGCCCACGGGTAGAGGAAGACGACCTCGACGTCGAAGACGATGAAGAGAATCGCGGTGAGGTAGAACTTCACCGAGAACCGCCCCCACGCCGAACCGCTGGGCTGGTTGCCGCATTCGAACGTCTCCAGCTTGGCGGCGGTCCGATTGCGCGGTCCGAGGAGACGCCCGGCGTTGAGCAGCACCAGCACGACGATCGCCGCCAGGGCGAACGTGATGAGCACGGGAGCGTACTGCGCGAGCATGGCGTGGTGCGGAACGCGTCTTGTGGGCGCGGCGCGCGCTGCGGCGCGCCTGACGCGGGGCTTATGCGACAACCCGAAGGCTGTCAAGTTACGCTAGTTTTGACCGCCCGAGCGGCGCCTGCTAACCGCAACCTGAGCGCGACACCGCCGATGAACTCGGATCGCCACGGATGAACGCTGAGCCTCTTCCTCACGCCGTCGCTGCATAGAGGCGAGCCGCGAGGCGATCCGTGTTCATCGGTGTCCGTCTGTGTGTGTGCGCGGTGTGTCCACCGCGGACGAGCCCGCCGCCCGGGGACGGCGCGATATGAGCGGCACGGACGCGGCGGTCACCGAGCGCCTGCGCGAGCTGGTACGGGACCGCTTTGGCAGCGGCGCCGTGCTCGACCGCGTCGCGCCGCTGGCCGGCGATGCCTCCACCCGCCGCTACCTGCGCGCCTGGCTGCGCGGCGCGGGGGCACCCGCGACGGCGGTGGTGATGTTGCTGGCCGACCGCGGCATCGCGATGTCGTCCGACGAGCTCGCGGTGTTCGCCCAGGCGCCCACGGAGCTGCCCTACGTCAACGTCCATCACTTCCTCGCCCGTCTCGGGGTGGCGGTTCCGGAGCTCTACGTCGATGCCTCGGACGCCGGGCTCCTCGTGCTCGAGGACGTCGGCGACGTTCCGCTGTGGGACGCCGTGCAGGGGAAGCCGGAGGCCGAGGTGGTGGCGTTGTTCGCGGGCGCGATCGATCAGCTCCTGCGCATCGAGATCGACGGCACCGCACGGCGCGACGACGCCTGCATCGCGTTTCAGCAGGCCTTCGATCGCCGTCTGTTCGACTGGGAGTTCGAGCACTTCATCGAGCACGGCTTGGTGAACCGGGTGGCGCGCCCGATCCCGAGCAGCGAGCTGGCCGAGCTGCGCGCGCACTTCGCGCCGATTGCCGCGTTCCTCGACGCCCAGCCGCGCGTCCTCAACCACCGCGATTTCCACGCCTGGAACCTGTACGTGCAGGACGGTGCGATCCGCGTCATCGACTTCCAAGACGCGCTGCTCGCGCCGGCGCCATACGACCTCGCCACGCTGCTCGGCGACCGCGACACGCCCCAGTGTATCCGTCCCGAGATCGAACGCCGCTTGCTCGATTACTACGCCGCGGCGTGGGCCGACCACGGCGGCGTCCCGTGGTCGCCCGAGCAGCTCTGGGACGTCTACTCGGCTTGCGCCCTGCAGAAGGCGTTCAAGGTCGTCGGCCGCTTCCACTTTCTCGACCGCGTGAAGGGCAAGCCCGGATACTTGCGCTATCTCCCGCCCACCTGGCGGCAGATCGACCGCCTGCTGGCGTTGCGGCCCGACCTCGCCCCAGTCCGGCGCATCCTGGCGCAGTATGCGCCCGAGCTGCAGCCGTGAGGGCGATGGTGCTCGCCGCCGGTTTCGGCAGCCGGTTGCGCCCGCTCACCGACCAGATCCCCAAGCCGCTCATCGACGTCAACGGCAAACCCTTGATCGCCTATTCGTTCGCCCTGCTGCGCGCCGCGGGCATCGACGAGGTGGTGGTCAACCTGCACCACCGCGCCGACCAGGTCCGCGCCGCGCTCGGCGACGGCGCCGCCTTCGGCGTGTCGATCACCTACTCGCCGGAGGATCCGATCCTCGATACCGGCGGCGCGATCAAGCGGGCGCAGCCGTTGCTGCAGGACGGGCGGTTCGTCGTGCTCAACGCCGACATCATCTGCGATCTCGACCTGCGCGACGTGGTCGCCTGGCACGGCGCGCGCGGCGCGCTCGCGACCATGATGCTACGCCCCGATCGCGACGCGGCGCGCTATGGGATCATCGAGATCGATGACCAGCACCGCATCCGGCGCTTCCTCGGCCGTCCGGCGGTGGTCGACGTCCCGCTCACCCCGCTGATGTTCGGCAGCGTGCATGTGTTCGAGCCCGAGGTGTTTGCGTACATGGAGGAGGGCCGCTTCGGCATCAACTCGACCACCTACCCGCGCCTGCTCGCCGCCGGTTGCCCGTTGTATGGCTACACATTCACCGGCTACTGGCGCGTCCTCGACACGCACGAGGGCCTCGCCGAAGGGCGCTGGGACTTGCTCGGCGGCGACCAGTGCCTCGCGCCCCAACATCGTCCTTGACATACTGCGTCATGAATCGTAAGCGTCGCATACGATCGTTCGATCGTTTGATTGAGGGGTGCGATGGGGATCACCATCGTCCAGAAAAGTGACCTCAAGACGCGCAAGCGCAACCCGAAGGTGGCGCTGGTGCTGGCGGGGGGTGCGGTCTCTGGTGGCGCCTTCAAGCTCGGCGGCCTGAAGGCGCTCGACGACTTCCTCGTCAATCGAAAAACCAACGAGTTCGACACCTATGTCGGGCTCTCCGCCGGCGCCGTTCTCGCCGCGCCGCTGGCCGTCGGCATCAGCCCGGCGGAGATGATCAAGAGCCTGGAGGGGAACTCGACCGAGATCACTCGGTTTCGCGCCCGCGACTTCTACAGCCCGAACCTCGCCGAGTTCGTCGAACGGCCGCTCCAGTACACCCTGGCGCTGGTGCTGTTCGTGCCCGGGACGGTGGCCGATCTGGTGCGCGCCGTGCCGAAGCTGGCCGCCGACCTGCAGCGCGCGGTGACCGACTACCGCCGCAACCCCTCGCCGCGCAATACGAGCATGCTGCTCGCGCCGATCGCCGAGGCGATCTGGAACCGGCGCGACTTCCCGTCGATCCTCGACCATCTGCCGACCGGCCTTTTCGACAACTCCAGCATCGAGCGCTACATCCGCACCAACCTGCAGCGAGCCGGCCTCACCAACGACTTCCGCACCCTCTTCCGGCGCACCAAGCGCGAGCTCTACATCAGCGCGATGAACCTCGACACCGCCGAACGCGTGGTCTTCGGGCATGACGAGGACGCGTCGGTGACGATCTCCGAGGCCGTGCAGGCCTCCACCGCGCTGCCCGGCTTCTATCGGCCGGCGCGCATCAAGGGCATCGACTACGTCGACGGCGGCGTGCGCCGCACCGCCAACCTGGACGTGGCGATCGAGCACGGCGCCGACCTGGTCATTTGCTACAACCCCTTCCGGCCCTTCTCGAACCGCGTGCGGCGCCACTTCGATCGCAGCCGCGGCACCTACACGTACGACGGCCCGCTGATGTCCGACGGCGGCGTGCTCAGCGTCCTCAACCAGGTCTTCCGCACCCTGCTGCACTCCCGGCTGCAGTACGGGCTCCGCGAGTACCAGGACGATCCCAACTTCCAGGGCGACATCCTCGTCATCGAGCCGAAGGAAACGGACGTGCACTTCTTCCAGCTCAACGCCCTGTCGTACTGGGAGCGCCTGCGCGCCGCCCAGTACGGTTACGCCTCGGTCTCCGAATCGATCGAGCGCAACTACGAGCTGGTGAAGTCGATCCTCGAGCGCTACGGCCTCGCCCTCACCCGCCGCGAGGTCCGCCAGAGCATGGACCGCATTCGCGAGGACAACCTCGCCGAGGCGACCGAGGCGCTGACCCGCGAGGTTCCGCGGCGCCGCCTGCGCGTCGCCTGAGGCGTCGGCGCGCCGCGCGCGCCTCCTGTTGTCCGTTATCCGTTGTCCGTTCGGACGAGCAAACAACGGACAACGGACAACGAATAACCGGCAACGTCGAGCGGCGCGGGAGCGCCGCTCGACTTCAGAGCCGCTCGACGATGGTCGCGATACCCATGCCGATGCCGATGCACATCGTGGCCAGACCGTAGCGCTTGTTGGTGCGCTCGAGCTCGTCGACCAAGGTCCCGATCAGCATGGCGCCGGTGGCGCCGAGGGGATGGCCCAGGGCGATCGCGCCGCCGTTCACGTTGACCTTCTCGGGATCCATGCCGGTTTCCTGCATGGTGACCAGCGGCACCGGGGCGAAGGCCTCGTTGATCTCGATCAGATCGATGTCGTCGATGGTCATGCCCGCCTTCTTGAGGACCTTTTGCGTCGCCGGGATCGGTCCGGTGAGCATGATGACCGGCTCGGAGCCGACGATGACCTGTTCGACCACCCGCGCACGCGGCTTGAGGTTGAGCGCCTTGACCTTCTGCTCGGAGGCGAGCAGCACGGCTGCAGCGCCGTCGACGATGCCGCTCGAGTTGCCGGCGGTGATGACGCCGTCCGGTTTGAACGACGGGTTGAGCGCCATCAAACCCTCCAGCGTCGACTGCGGGCGCGGATGCTCGTCGGTGTCGAACACCTTGCGCTCGCCGTTGTGCGTCACACTGATCGGCACGATGCTCTTCTTGAAGCGCCCTTCCTGAATCGCGCGCCACGCCTTCTGCTGGCTGGCGAGCGAGAACTCGTCGAGCTGGCGGCGGGTGAAACCCCATTGCTCGACCACCATCTCGGCCGACAGTCCCTGCGGGACGAGGTTGTACTTCTCCATCAGGCTGACCGGCAGCGGACCCATGTCGGCGCCCATCGGGACACGGGTCATGTTCTCGACGCCGCCGGCGACCACCAGATCCTGCGCCCCCGATTTCACCGCCATGGCGGCGAAGTTGACCGCCTGCTGCCCCGACGAGCAGAAGCGGTTCAGCGTCACGCCCGGAACCTCGACCGGCCAGCCTGCGGCCAGCACGGTGGACCGCGCCAGGTTGGCGCCCTGCTCCCCGGTCTCGGTGACGCAGCCCACGATGACGTCCTCGACCTCATGGGGGTCGACGCCGTTGCGTTCGACGACCGCCCGCAGCGGCGTCACCAACAGGTCGATCGGATGCGTCTCGCTCAAGCTGCCCTTGCGCCGCCCGCGTGCCGTGCGGCAGGCGTCGATGATGTAGGCCTCGCCCATTGGGTCCTCCTGCTTCGCGATTGGGATGAAAAGGGGGGAACGCTCGAGCCGTAACAAGGCCCAGATGGGGAGTCAATGAAACACACCGCCGGGCGACCGCCACCGTCATTCCGGCTGCATCGCCTCCTCGTACATCGCCAGCAGGTCGACACCGAGGCGCTGGATGATCCAGCGGTGCACCGCGGCAACGCAGGACTCCCAGCCCGCCACGGTGAGCACCGCATGGCGGGTGCCGGCGACCAGATGCAGCTCCGCGCCGATCTGGTGCGCGAGGACGCGGGCACTGGCAGCGGGGATGAGGTCGTCGTCCTCGACCGCGAACACGGCGCGCGGGACGGCGACCGCCGGTGGCGGGAGGGGCGGCCGGCCAGCGAGCACGTCCTGCACGAGGGCGGCTGGCTCGCGCAGGTCGCGACGCGGATAGACGGTGCGGGCAGCGCGCGGGGCGCGCAACGGCGCTCCCCGCCGGCGTGCCAGCCAGGTCCCGGCGCGCAGCAGCACGGGCGGCGGCGCGGCGATCGGCGGACCGACGAGCGGCGCGAGGGCGATCACCGCTCGGGCGGCATCGGCGCAGTGCAAGGCGAGGAGCGCGCCCAGGTCGTGGCCGACGATCACCGGCGGGGCGGGGAGCGCAGCGATGGCGGCGCGCAGGTCGGCGACTTGCGCCGCCAGGTCGGCGGCGTCGCCGCGCCGCTCGAGCGCAATGCAGTGCCAGCCGCGATGCGCGAGGTACCCGGCGAACCGGCGCCACGCAGGCGCGCGGTCCCAGAGCCCGTGCAACAACAGTAGGGGCGCGGTGAACTTCTCCGCCTCCGGGGTGGTGACGTCCGCCGCGAGCGGACCGAGCGTGGTGGGCATGCGTGCGTTCGGTGCGCGTCGCCCGCGCCGTCAGCCCGCCCGCCGCCGAGGCCGCCGCACAAAGCGAAAAGGCCCTCCGGATTTCCGGAGGGCCTTTCCGTGAGCCCGAAGGCTCGTGCCTGTGCGAGAAGGAAAAACTTGGGCCGAGTGAATGGCCTCAGTCAGACAGGAACGGTGCTTACTTCTTCTTCTTCGCTGTAGCCTTCTTCTTCGCCGGAGCCTTCTTCTTCGCCTTCGAAGTGGCTTTCCTCTTTGCTGGCATGCTTGCCTCCTCGCTGAATTCAGTTACGTGTTTCGAGCCCCTCTCATCACAGGCACTTTCCTCATCAGCCACCCACCACCCATACGCGGCGGATTATATGGATGGGCCCCCAGGTGGTCAACAGACGAATGCCATTTTGGAAATTTTTTTTTAAAGTGGGAAAGCCCGCCCCCAGCGAGGAAATTCTCCGACCTAAAATGGTGTTGGCGGCATCGGTCGCCACCGGGTAGCAGCTCGTTTTAGTTCTGCTGCGCGCGGCGCTGTAGTGCAAAAACCCGTGCCGCACATGGCCTAGCTCACACTCGCAGCAGCAAGCGCAGCAGCATACGCAGGATGAGCCACGGCGCCGTCGAGCGCAGCAGCGCGCCGGGATTCGGCGGTTCGTCCGCGTCGTCGTCCACGGCGTACGTCGCGGCGTCGAGGTTGGCGACCGTCGGCCAGCGTGCGGCGGTGCCGTACGTCGAGGCGATCCGGGCAATCGCGTCGGAGGGTGGTGTCCGGGTCGGCGGGGAGCGGCGTTTGACGCGCGACAGCGCGCCGCGGTTCATCCACATCCCGTCGCACACGTGGCAGCGCTCGATGCGCGCGTCGGCCGGCAGCAGCGGATCGCGAAAGGGCTGCAGGGGGGCCGTGCAGCGCGGGCAGCGGCCGGGTGTCGGTGCGGCGGGGGTCGGTGCGCGCAACGCGGCTTCGTCGACCGGGTCGAGCCGGGCCGCTTCTTCCGCCGCAAGCGGGAACAGCTCCCAGCGATCGCACCAGACGCCGCCGCATTGCGGGCACTGATCGAGGGCGAGGAGGTAGCCGCTGCGCGCCCGCGCGGCCACGGCGCGCATGTCGACGGCGCAATGCGGGCAGCGCGCCGGGCCGCGGGCGGCGGCAGTCATCACGCCATACCGCGCAGGAGCGCGATCCGCTCCGCCAGCGGTGGGTGCGTGGCCAGGAGGTCGGCCCACGCCCCCTCGCGCTGATCGGCGCGGCGGCGCAGCGGGCTGACGATGAACAGATGGGCGGTGCCGCGCGTCGCGGCGCGGAAGGGGAACGAGCTGGCGCCGATCTTCTCCAGTGCGCGGGCGAGGCCCTCGGGATTGCGGGTGAGCTCCACCGCCGCGGCATCAGCCTGATATTCGCGGCGGCGCGACACGGCCATGGCCAGGAGGCGGGAGAGGAGCGGGCTGACCAGCACCAGAGACACGACGATCACGAGCAGCAGGGGGTTGGCGGCGGTCTTGCGGTCGCGGGCGACGAAGAGGCTGCGCCGGGCCCAGTCGGCGAGCATGACGATCCCACCGAAGAGCACGGCGACGGTGGTCATGACCTGCGTATCGCGGTCGGCGATGTGGGCCATCTCGTGCGCCACCACGCCTTGCGTCTCCTCGCGGTCGAGCAGTGCGAGGGCGCCAGCGGTGACCGCGATCGCGGCGTGGGCCGGGTCGCGGCCGGTGGCGAGGGCGTTGGGCGACGGGTCGGGGATGACGAACAGGCGCGGGCGGGGCAGCCCCGCGGCGATCGCCATCTCGGTGGCGATGTTCTCCAATTGGTGGTGCTCCGGGTCGTCGGGGCGCAGCGGCTCGGCGAGGAGGGACGCCATCACCCAGTCGGCGCCGCGGTAGTACGAGTGCGCGCTGAGGCCGATCGATGAGAGGAGCGCGAAGCCGGTCAGGTACGGGAAGCTGCCGGCGCTGGCGTCCAGGCCGGCGCCCAGGGCGGCGAACAACAGCACGAAGCAGCCGATCAACAGCGCGGTGTAGCGGCGATTGCGGCGCTCGTGCTCGGAGAAGTTCACCGGCTCTGGCGCAGCGACAGGTCGACTTGCGGCACGGCGCGGTCGTCGTCGCCGGCGGCGAAGAGCTCGACGCGCTGAAAGCCGAACTGGCGCGCGATCGCGCTGGCGGGAAAGACCTCTTGTTGGGTGTTAAAGCGCATTGCGACGTCGTTGTAGAACTGGCGCGCGAAGCCGAGCTGGTTTTCCGTGGTAGTGAGCTCCTCTTGCAGCTTGAGCACGTTCTCGTTGGCGCGCAGCGTCGGGTAGTTCTCCACCACGGCGAAGAGCTGGCGCAGGGCGCGCGACAGCTCGCCCTCGGCCGCCATGCTCTCCTGAACCGAGGGGGCGGCGACGGCCCGGGTGCGCGCCGCGACGACGCGCTCGAGCGTGTCGCGCTCGAACTCCATCGCCCCTTTCACGGCCGCCACCAGGTTGGGGATCATGTCGTGGCGGCGCTTGAGCTGGACGTCGATCTGCTTCCAGGCGTTCTGAACTTGGTTGCGCAGCGCCACCAGGCGGTTGTACGTCCACACCCCCCAGGCGACGACGGCGGCAACGAGGAGCAGAAAGACCGTCATGCCTGGCCTATATAAGGGAAGAAGGGCGCCGCGACTATCGCAATTCTTGGTTCCCCCACCGCTGGACCGGGAGGGGCGCGTCGGACGCCGACGCGGGCACCGTCAGCGGCGGGCGAAGGCGGCCTTGCCCGGATAGCGGGCGCGCTTGCCGAGCAGCTCTTCGATGCGCAGCAGCTGGTTGTACTTGGCGGTTCGTTCCCCACGGCATGTACTGCCGGTCTTGATCTGGCCAGCGTTCACCGCGACCGCCAGGTCGGCGATGGTGGCGTCCTCGGTCTCGCCCGATCGGTGCGAGATCACCGTCGTGTAGCCCGCCGCGCGCGCCATGGCGATCGTCTCCAAGGTCTCGGTGAGCGTCCCGATCTGATTGAGCTTGATCAGGATCGAGTTCCCCACGCCGGTGTCGATCCCCTGCTGGAGGCGCTTGGTGTTGGTCACGAAGAGATCGTCGCCGACCAGCTGCACCTTCTTACCGAGGCGGGTGGTGAGGCTCTGCCAGCCCTCCCAGTCGTCCTCGGCGAGGCCGTCCTCGATCGACACGAGCGGGTACCGGGCCGTCCAGTCGGCCCAGAACTCCGCCATCTGCGCGCTGGTCCGGCGCGAGCCGTCCGACTTGCGGAAGACGTAGGTCCCCGACTCGTAGAATTCGCTGGTGGCGGGATCGAGGGCAATCGCGATCTGGCGACCGGGCTTGTAGCCGGCGCGTTCGATGGCCTGCAGGACCAGCTCGACGGCGTCCTGATTGGACGGGAGGTTGGGGGCAAAGCCGCCCTCGTCGCCGACGGCGGTGCCGAGACCGCGCTCGTGGAGGGTGCTCTTGAGCGTGTGGAACACCTCGCTGCCCATGCGCAGGGCGTCGGCGAAGCTGGAGGCGCCGAGCGGGACGATCATGAACTCCTGCAGGTCCACCGAGCTGTCGGCGTGCGCGCCGCCGTTCAGGATGTTGAACATCGGCACCGGCAGGGTGACCGCTTGGCGCCCGCCGAGGTAGCGAAAGAAGGGCTCGCCGGCCGCAGCGGCCGCAGCTTTGGCGACCGCCAGGGAGACACCGAGCAGGGCGTTGGCCCCCAAGCGGCGCTTGGTCGGCGTGCCGTCGAGCGCGATGAGGAAGCGGTCGACCGCCTCCTGCTGGCGCGCGTCGCGGCCGCGCAGCTTCGGTGCGATGACGTCATTGACGTGCGCCACCGCTTTGCGCACGCCCTTGCCCTTGTAACGGGTGCCGCCGTCGCGCAGCTCGAGCGCCTCGTGCTCGCCGGTCGACGCGCCGGACGGGACGGCCGCGCGGCCCCACGCGCCGCTGCGCAGCCGGCAGTCTACCTCGACGGTCGGGTTGCCGCGTGAGTCCAGGATCTCGCGCGCGACGATCTTCTGAATCTTCACCGCACCTTCCTCCGCGTTGCCTCGCCGCTGCCGGTCCACTACAATCCGGCGCGCGAGTTGGTTGGGTTGGGATGGGGTATCTAACGCCGCTCCCGCGGAAATACAAAGCCGTCGTCGCAGCGGGCATCGTGGTGCTGGCGCTGTGCGCGGTGTCGGCGGTGTTCGGCAGCGGCGGCGTCGTCAACTTGCGGCGCCTGCAGGCCCAGCAGGCCGACGAAGAGGCCACGGCGTTCATCCTCGCCCAGCGCAACAAGCTGCTGCGCGACCACCTGCAGCGGCTGGAGACGGACGACGCCTATCTCGAGAAGGTGGTGCGCGAGCGCCTCGGCTGGATCAAGCCGGGCGAGGTCGTGTACCGGATCGATCGGCACGACTGACGCGCCGGCGGCTACGGGGTCTTCCGCACCGTTCCGGTCATCGGGACGAACCGGACTCCGCCGTGCGATGTCCATTCGACGCGGTTGCCGTGCCGAACGCCGACCGCCAGCTCCTCGCCGTCGCGGCGTTCGAGCGGTGCGACGACGCGGCCGCCTTCGCGCAACTGGCCGAGCAGCGCCGTGGGCAGTCGTGGGACGGCAGCGGTGATGATGATCGCGTCGAACGGGGCGGCCGACGGCCAGCCGTAGTACCCGTCGCCCACGCGGACCGACACCCGGTCGCGCCCCAGCGCGGCGAGCGTGGCCCGGGCCCGCGCCGCCAGCTCGGGGTCGATCTCGATCGAGTACACGGCCTGCGCCAGGTACGAGAGCACGGCCGCCTGGTAGCCGGAACCGGTGCCGATCTCGAGCACCCGCTCGTCGCCGCGCAGGGCCAGCAGCTGCGACATCAGCGCGACGATGTACGGCTGCGAGATGGTCTGCCCGCGCCCGATCGGCAACGCCCCATCGGCGTAGGCTTGCGCCCGGACGTCGGCCGGGACGAAGGCGTGGCGCGGCACCGCGGCCATCGCGGCGAGGACGCGCTCATCGGTGATGTCGCGCGCGCGCAGCTGGCGGGCCACCATCTGCTCGCGCTCGGCGATCGACGCTGCCGTATCGGGAATGGGGGCGGTGGGGTCGATTGCAGACGCGACCATCGCAACTCCCGCGCACAGCGCGCGGCGGACGGACGAGCGGGCGCGCCGCACGCGCACCGGCGTGACTACTCCTCGTCGCTGCCGGCGACGAACTCCTCGTAGTCTTCCGTCGCCATCAGATCTTCGAGCTCGGCCTCGTCGGTCAGCTCGACTTCGATGAGCCACCCCTCGTGGTACGGGTCCTCGTTGGCCAGCGAGGGATGATCCTCGAGCTCGCCGTTGACCGCTCGCACGGTGCCGCTCACCGGCGCGACCAGCTCGTGCACGGTGCGGACCGACTCGAGCTCGCCGAACGGCTCGCCCTTTTCGACCGGGTCGCCGACGTCCGGGAGCTCGACGGCGATCACTTCACCGATCGAATCCTGTCCCTGGTCCGAGATGCCGATCTGGGCCCGGTCCGCTTCTGCCCGCACCCACAGGTGGTCGTCGCTGAAGCGCAGAACGGTGGCCGGATCGTTCTCTCGCTTTTGCTTTTTCTGCTTCGACACCGCGCGCTACTTACAAAGGGGCGCTTCAACGTGTCAAGCCCCGTTTTGCCGCCCGGGCGCCGTCGCTCTTGAATCGCACGCGGTGCGCTCTTACTCTCGCCGCCATGGGCGCGCGAGACGGGCTGCGCAGCATTCGCGAGGAGCTCCAGCAGCTGTTTCTGGAGCGGACGGAGGTGATCGACGGCGCGCTTGCCGCGCTGCTCGGCGGGCACCACGTGCTGATCATCGGCCCGCCGGGCACCGCCAAGTCGATGCTCGCCGACGAGCTCTGCCGCCGGCTCGACGGTGCGACGTACTTCCAGTGGCTGCTGACCAAGTTCACCACTCCGGAAGAGCTGTTCGGCGCCGTCAGCCTCGCCGCGCTCGAGCGCGACGAGTATCGGCGGGTGACGGATCTCAAGCTGCCGGAGGCACACATCGCCTTTCTCGACGAGGTCTTCAAGGCCAATTCGTCGATCCTCAACGCCGTGCTCACGCTGATGAACGAGCGCCGCTTTCACAACGGCCGGCACGTCGACGGGGTGCCGCTGATCACGCTGTTCGGCGCCAGCAACGAGCTGCCGGAGGACGACGAGCTGCAGGCCCTCTACGATCGCTTCCTGCTGCGCTTCGTGGTCTCGTACATCGACGAGGACTTCCGCTTCCTCAAGATGCTCCAGGCCCGGCCGCCGGCAGCGCGCACGACCATGTCGCTGCAGGCGTTGCGCGCGGCGCAGGCGGAGGCCAGCGCCGTCGCGATCCCAGACGCGATCTACCGCGCCCTCGCCGAGCTCCGCCGCGAGCTGGCGAAGGGTCAGCTCGTGTCGTCGGATCGCCGCTATCGCCAGGCGCTCGACATCCTGCGCGCGCGTGCCTACCTGGACGGCCGCGAGCGCGTCGTCGACGACGATCTCTTCGTCCTCGAGCACGTCCTGTGGCGCGATCCCACCGAGCGGTCCGAAGTGCGCAGCACCATCCACCGGCTGCTGCGCGGCTACGTCGACGAGGCGAAAGCGCTCCTCTACCAGACGCGCGAGCTGCGTGACTACGCGCACCGGCAATGGGAGAGCAACGAGCTGCGCGGCCGCGCCGTCGTCGAGGCGCACACCAAGATCCGCCACATCCTGGCCAAGGTCGACAGCCTGATCGGCGACGCGCGCGGAGCCGGCCGGCCCGTCGATGCGGTCGAAGCGGTGCGCTCGGAGATCGAGTCCATCCAACACGAGATGCTGGAGGCGTTGTGAGGGATCGGGTCGGCGGTCGGGGTCGGGTTGCCGCACAGTCGTACGAGCATCTCCACGGCCGACCCCTGATCCCCGACCCCTGACCCCCACCTCGATGTTGCGCACCCACTGGATCGAGAGCGACGCGTATGATCGCGCGGCGCTCGCGCGCTTGACCGACGACTCGCCGGCGCTGCAGGCCCTGGCGGCCAGCGGCGCCAAGCTGCTGCCACACTTCGACGGCTTCCTCCTCGACCTCTACGCGCTCCTCTACAAGATGAACGTCGTCATCCATCCGGAGGACGAGGTCACGCCGGCCGCCGGCTTCTATCGTTTCCTCCTCGACGAGCTACGCGGCGCGGCGGCGCTCGACGTGCTGCGCCAACAGACCGTGCTCGACGAGGGCGTCGCCGGGCTCGCCACGCTGCTGCTCGGCGAGGCGCTGCTCGATCTGCTCAAGTCCGAGCGCGTGCTGACGCGCGGGGAGATGCTGGACGTCTGGAACCTCGAGCAACAGGGCGAGGAGATCGACGGCAGAGCCGACCACGCCGAGACGGCGGCGGCGCTGCGCGAGGCGCTGAGCGGCCAGTCCGCCGAGCGCCAGCTGGCCGAGTTGCAGAGCCGTCTGGAGCGCGAGAACGCCGCCGCGGAGCGCCGGCGTGCGGCGCAGACGCGGCGCATGCAGCAGGACTTCGCCGACGGCGCGGCGCGCCGCCAGCCGCGCGTCGCGGCCCAGCTCGCCCGCGCCGTCGAGGATCTGGCTGCGGCGCGGGACGACACCGAGCAGTGGAGCCTCCATCTTGGCGGCGGCCACCAGTCGTCCCCGGGCGCGCAGATCGAGCTCGGCCATCAGCTCGCCCGCAACCCGAAGCTCAAGCGCATGGCGCAACTGGTCGGGCGCATGCGCGAGAGTGCGCGCGCCCTGCGCCGGCGGCTGTTCGAGCGCGCCAACGCGGAGATGTTCTCGGTCGGCCTCGGCGCCGAGCTCAGCCGGCTGCTGCCGCCGGAGTTGCTCAGCCTGCGCCATCCCATCCTGCGCCGCGATTTCTCGCGGCGCTTCGTCGACGGGGAGCTGCTCGTCTACGCGCTGCGCGCCCGCGAGCAGGCGGGGCGGGGACCGATGGTGGTCTGCCTCGACGGCAGCTCATCGATGGCCGGCGACAAGGAGATCTGGTCGAAGGCGGTCACGCTGACCCTGCTCGACATCGCCGCCCGCCAGCGCCGCCGCTTCCGCTCGATCTGCTTCGCCTCCGCCGACACGCCGCTGCAGATCCTCGATCTCAACCCGCGCCAGCGCTATGCGCCGGACATGCACCAGGTGTTCACGCTGGCCGAATACTTCCCCGGCGGCGGCACCGACTTTCAAAAACCGCTCAGCGCCGCGCTCGACTGCCTGAGCCGGGCCAGCCATGCGCGTGGCGACATCGTCTTCATCACCGATGGCGAGTGCCGGGTCGATCCCGATTGGCTGCGCGAGTTCAAGCGCGAGAAGGACAAGCTCGGGTTTTCGCTGTTCTCGGTGCTCATCGACGTCGGTCCGAGCTCGCTCGGCGCGCTGAAGGACTTCAGCGACCACATCACCTCGGTGCGCCAGCTCACCAGCGACGCCACCCGGGAGATCTTCCTGAAAGTCTGACGCCGTTGACCACATCGGACAGCCGCCCAACACGAGCGCGCGACCTGGAACCGGCCGCGTCGATCAGTCGGGAGTGGGCGCCCGGTGGGGCGGACCGGTTCGGGTGACGATGGACTATCTCTGGGTCTGGATCGCCTTCCACGTCTTCGTCCTCGCCATGCTGGCGATCGATCTCGGCGTCTTCCACCGCGAAGCGCACGAGGTGTCCATGCGCGAGGCCGCCGGGTGGAGCGTCACCTGGGTCGTCTTGTCGCTGTCCTTCAATTACGGCGTGTACCGCTTCATGGGTCCGCAGGCCGGACTCGAGTTCCTCACCGGCTACCTGATCGAGAAGGCCCTGTCGGTCGACAACATCTTCGTCTTCGTCCTCATCTTTTCGTACTTCCGCGTCCCGCCGCGCTATCAGCACCGCATCCTCTTCTGGGGCATCCTCGGCGCCCTGGTGCTGCGCGGCAGCATGATCTTCGCGGGCACCTACCTGATTCGCCAGTTCCACTGGATCGAGTACGTCTTCGGCGCCTTCTTGGTCTTCACCGGGGTGCGCATGGCGTTCCAGCAGGAGCGCGACATCGAGCCCGGCGCCAATCCGGTGATCAAGCTGGTGCGGCGCTTCGTGCCGGTCACCAACCGCTACCACGGGCAGCGCTTCTTCACCCGCGAGTCCGCCGGTCCCGGCCAGCCGCGGCGCGGCGTCGCGACGCCGTTGTTCGTCGTGCTGATGCTGGTCGAGACCACCGACATCGTCTTCGCGGTCGATTCGATTCCGGCCATCTTCGCGGTCACGACCAACCCGTTTCTGGTGTACACCTCGAACGTCTTCGCCATCCTCGGCCTGCGGGCGATGTACTTCCTGCTCGCCGGCGTCATCCAGCGGTTCCACTACCTGCAGCTCGGGTTGTCGGCGGTGCTGACGTTCGTGGGCGTGAAGATGCTCATCGGCGACTGGTACGCGATCCCGATCGGGGTGTCGCTCTGCGTCATCGCCGCGGTGCTGGGGCTGTCGGTCGTCGCGTCGTGGTTGTTCCCGAAAGAAGCCGAGGAGCACGCGCCGGTCGAGCACGATCCGCTGCATCCCCCGGCCGGTGAGCCGGGTGTGGCGCCGATCGACCCGACGCCGGGCGTGGCGGAGAGCGCGGCGAGCGAGCCGGGCGACTCCCCGCCGCGCTGACGCGGAGGGCTTACAGCTCGAGCGCGCCGGGGCGGAAGCGGATCTGCATTTCCTTGACGCCGTTGATGAAGCAGGAGCGCAGGCGCCGCGGCGCCGCGGTCGGCTCGACATCGTGCAGGCGGGAGGCGAGGCCGCGAAAAATCTCCTGCAGCTCCATGCGCGCGAGGTTGGCGCCGAGGCAGTAGTGCTCGCCGAAGCCGAAGGCGACGTGCTCGTTTGGGCTGCGCCGGATGTTGAAGGTGTCGGCCTCCGGAAAAACGTCCTCGTCGCGATTGGCCGACGGGTACCAGAGCATCAGCTTGTCGTTGGCTCGGATGGCGTTGCCGCGGATCTCGGTATTCTCCGTCGCGGTGCGGCGGAACGTGTGCACGGCGGGGGCGAAGCGCAGGATCTCTTCGACCGCGCTCGGGACGAGGCTGAGATCGGCGCGCAGGTCGCGCAGCTGGTCGGGGTGCTCGAGCAGCGCCAGCATGCCGTTGCTGGTCACCGTCCGGGTGGTCTCGTTGCCGGCGATGAGGAGCAGCAGGAAGAAGAAATTGAACTCCATCTCGTCGAGCTTGCGGCCCTCCATCTCGGCGTTGACCAGCGCCGTGGCGATGTCGTCGCTCGGTGTCTCGTGGGCGATCTTCCACAGCTTGCTGCCGTACATGAACATCTCGCTGAACGCGGCCATCGCATCGCCTGGGACGATCGGCTTGCCGTCGGTCTGCAGCTCGGGGTCGTCGGAGCCGACCATCTTGTTGCCGAGCTCGTAGATGCGGCGCCGGTCTTCCTGCGGAACGCCCATCATCTCGCAGATCACCTCGAGCGGCAGCAGCGCGGCGACGTCCTCGACGAAGTCGCACTCCCCGCGCTCGATGACCCCGTTGATGATCTTCCGCACCATGGCGCGGATGCGCCCGTGCAGGTTGTTGATCATGCGCGGGGTGAACGCCTGGTTGACCAGCGTGCGGTACTGCCGGTGCTGCGGCGGATCCATGTTGAGCATGATCGACTGGATCGCCGGCAGATCGGCGGGAGGCGGATCCTGGCGCAGCGTGCCCTGGCGCGCCGACGAGAAGAGCCCCGGCTGCTTCGAGACCCACTTGAGGTCGTGGTACTTGGTGATCGCCCAGAACCCCGGCCCCTCGGGCTCCTCGTGCCAGTACACCGGTGCTTCGCGGCGCAGCACGCGGAACATCTCGTGCGGGGTCGCTCGCTGGAAAATGTCGGGATCGGTCAGATTGACGTCGCTCAATCGCATGCGCGCCTCCATCTGCACCGCGCGTCGGGCGCGCCCCGCCGCGGACCACTCATGAACCAAACGAACGTTTGTTTATGTGTTCCGGCGCGCTTTTTCAAGCGGGGATTGCCGGCCCGCGGCCGCATCCGCGAGCCGGTGCGGCGCGCGATTGCGCCTTCGCCGGATCTTCGCTATCACTCCGGCGGATCGATGAGGACCGGCCCGTGTTCCTGACCAAGCGCCAGAAGGAGCTGTTCGACTTCCTCGACGGCTATCTCGCCAAGCACGGCTACGCGCCGACCCTCGAGGAGATCGGCTCGCGCTTCAAGCTGAGCTCGCTGGCCACCGTGCACAAGCACCTCACCAACCTCGAGCGCAAGGGCCTGATCCGCCGCACCTGGAACCACAGCCGCGCCATTGAGCTGACGCCCCTG
>Ga0335082_10000242_pt1 | contig 55884 bp, 45 predicted proteins | sample Lox_Sample_41_FD_206718 | JGI IMG/M metagenome (GOLD analysis project Ga0335082, IMG submission 206718) | Soil microbial communities from Loxahatchee National Wildlife Refuge, Florida, United States - Lox_Sample_4.1 | ecosystem: Environmental > Terrestrial > Soil > Wetlands | place: USA... | reverse complement strand
ACTCAAGTTGGCCCAGCGTGAGCGCGTTCTGGAGCTACGCCTCGATGGTCTGTCGATTCGCGAGGTGACTTGGACCTTCGATCCCCTGCAGAGCAAGAACGCCCACCTGAATTTTGCCAAGCTGGGTGTCATCTCGGATACCTACAAAGTAGATTTTTATGGCCCGCAGACTTCCAGTGTCCTGCACCGTAACAGCACAGACCGACTCTGGGTAAGATGGCCAGTGGCTAGCCGCCGGGTGAGAGACCGCCTGCAAGGGAAAGACAACCGTTCCGAGATGCTGGATACGCTCCGCGCGCTCGCCCCCCTGGTTCAATTCCATGGCGATGGCAAACCGGTACGCGGAGACTTGGCGGTGGCGGTGGAGCGCCAGCGAATCGCCATCGAAATTCCCGGAGACATTGGAGCGGTCGAACAAAAGGACCCGCCACTGGCTGCTACCTGGCGCCTCGATACGCGTTGGGCCTTTACGGAAGCTCTGCGCGCGGGCTTTTTCGTAGCGGAGTTTTGCCGCAGTGTGCGCGGCCAACAAGGGCCGGGTGTGTATCTGCTGGAGAAGGGAAAGGTTGAAGAACACGTTCCCGAGTTGTCCCGGGGATAGTCGGATTTCTACGTGGTTGAACGAACCTACCGTAAAACATAGCTACCGATGAGGTGATCCATGGCGTGCGCTCCTGAAATGCTACGAGGTGTACCTCTCTTTGCCTTGCTCGATGACGATGAAACCGCGGTCCTGGCGGCCCAGGTCGAACTCAAGACCTTTGCTCCGCGCCAGCGGATTTACAAAATCGGCGACCCTGGGAACCGTGCGTATGTCATGGTTTCCGGCAAGGTGCAGGTCACGACCATTGACGAAGACCACCAGGAGGTCACCGTCGATGAACCAGGCAACGGGGAGTTCTTCGGCTTTGCCTCCATGCTCGATCAAACTCCCCATCAGACCAATGCGGTTGCGGTCGAGGAAACCACCTGCCTGGAGGTGGACCGCCACGACATTGCCATCCTGCTGGAGCGCAAACCACACGCTGGCATGGACATGATGGCTGTTCTGGGGCGTCAATTTCATGCTTCCCAGCAACTGGTCAGGCTCCGTGCCAGCCGCAATCCCAACCAGGTGATCGAAGAAGAGGCCACCTTCGGCGACCGCCTTGCCGACTCGGTCGCGCGCTTCGGGGGCTCCTGGACTTTTATCATTTCGTTCCTGCTGTCGCTGGTGTGTTACAGCGCGACGAGCATCGTGATGGGGAAGACCTCCTGGGACCCTTATCCGTTCATCCTGTTGAACCTGTTTCTTTCGATGCTGGCGGCGGTGCAGGCGCCGGTCATCATGATGAGCCAGAACCGGCAGGATGCCAAAGACCGGCTGCGCAGCGAACTCGATTTCGACGTCAACCGGCGGGCTGCCTCGGATATTCAGGGTCTGGCGCGCAAGCTGAATGTTCTGGGTGAGCAGATCGGCGACCTCGAGGATTTGATTCGCCGGAAAGCCTAGGCAGGAACGCTGCGAGAGTGCTGCGTCCTTCGTAAGGAGCGGGGACGAAGGGCAAATATTAGCCTGACTCCATGGCGACACCAGTCACCGCTAGCAACCTCCTTGAAATTCCCGATCCAACAGTGCCCAGCCGGATGAACCCGGTGCAAGAGATGTCCCTGGGCGAAAAGCTCAAGTTGAGTGCGACCCTGGTCGGCGTTGGCCTGGCGGCGTGCGCCTTTGGCTGGTGGTTGTTGCAGAATGGGTCGCCGATCCGCGGGGTCGTCGTCGGACTGTTCGGACTCTTCTGCGTGGCTGCTGGGCTCGGCCCCAAGAATTTGACCGCAGCGTGTCCGTACTGCGGGGCGAAGATCGACACGATTTCCCGCAAGAACCGCGGGGAAGGCGAGCAAGTCCACTGCGAGAAGTGTCACGAATACTCGACGGTGAACGCTGGCATATTGCGTGCGCTGGATCCGGCCACCACGTCCGAGCAGCCCAAGTTCGAAAGCCCGGCATTTAAGAACTGTGTTTGGCCTAAAGGTTGCGTGGCCTGTGGCGAGCCTCCGGTACGCTTCGATGACCTATCCAAAACCTCGCTGAATGCTCCGGCCGCCGCGCTCGGAGTGGTGAAAGTCGCCTGGGGCTCGATCAAAGGCATTCCCTACTGCGACAAGCACCGCGACAAGCTCTCGATGAAGGTCACCGTCGACAAGAAGCTGATGCTGTGCTGGACTTCGTTGCGCATGATGCGGCGCTACCTGGCCGCCAACCGCAATCGGCAGACTTACTAAGCTTAGTCCCCGGTCAAAATTCTCCACGCTTCGCGGCTGGTCACCATCACGTGCTGCACGCCTTTGACTGCCTTCATGTATTGCGCACGTTCGAAGGCTGACGGATCGGGGCAGCGCAACTGGCTCATGCTGCCCTTCATCTGCTGCACCGATTCATATTCGTGCTGTTCCATCCATTGCCGCAGGCCGTCCTCGATGTAGCGCAGGTGACTGATGCCGTTTCGCAGAAGGGTTGAACACAGCATGGTCACATCGGCGCCGACCATCAGCAGTTTGACCACGTCTTCCGGGCCGTGGACGCCGCTGGTCGCCGCCAGATTGGCCTTGATCCGGCCAAAGAGAATGCCGATCCAGGTCAGCGGTAGGCGCAGTGCCTGGGGCGTGCTCAGGAGTACGTTCGGTTGGATCTCCAGTTCGTCCAGATTGATGTCCGGCTGATAAAAGCGGTTGAACATTACAAGGCCGTTGGCTCCGGCCTCGTCGAACCGCTTCGCCATATTGGCCATATTGCTAAAAAACGGACTGAGCTTTACCGCGACGGGAATGTTGACCGCCGCCTTCACGGTTTTCACCACGTCGAGGTAGGCCTGCTCGATCTCCGCGCTGCTGATATCAGGATCAGCTGGAATCGCATACAGGTTGCACTCGATCGCGTTGGCTCCTGCCTGCTCGATCTGCCTGGCGTACTCGGTCCATCCTCTCACTGTCGTGCCGTTCAGGCTGGCGATAATCGGAATTCCGACCGCCTGCTTGGCCTTGCGGATGTGATTGAGATAGCCTTCCGCTCCCATGCGGAACTCTGCCGGTTCCGGCAGATAACTGAGGGCCTCAGGAAAACTTTCGGTGTGCGCGGACAAGTGATGATCGAGCTCAACGCTCTCCTGGCGGAACTGCTCCTCGAAGATGGAATACAACACCACCGCCGAGGCGCCGGAGTCCTCCAGCCGGCGAATGCTGTCGATCTCTTGCGACAGAGGCGATGCCGAAGCGACCAGGGGAGTGCGCAACTTCATGCCCAGGTATGTGGTTGTGAGGTCGATCATCTTTCCTCCTACCTTTTGCGAGACAATGGCGTGCAGCCGTCTCAGTGGTCCGACTTTGCGGGCTCTTTCTCGAACTTGCGCTGCGCCAGATATTCGTACATCCGGTAACGCGTTTCCGCGTCGTGCTGGGCCTCAGCCCACAGCCGTTTCGCATCTTCCGGCTTGCTCTTGGTCAGCATCTTGAAACGCGTTTCCATGGAGAGGAACTCCTGCACTTTCTTGGTTGGCGTGCGGGAATCCAAAACCAGCGGGTTCTCCCCTTGGGCAGTGCGTTCGGGGTTGTAGCGGTACAGCAGCCATTGACCCGAATCCACGGCAACCTTCTGGTCCTGCATGCCGGTCGTCATGTTGATGCCGTGGGCGATGCAATGCGAGTATGCGATGAGGAGGCTTGGCCCGTCGTAGGCCTCGGCTTCCAGGAAAGCTTTCAGCGTGTGCTCGTCTTTAGCGCCCATGGCGACGCTGGCCACATAGACGCTGCCGTAGCTCATGGCGATCAGGCCGAGATCTTTCTTAGGACCCGGTTTCCCTCCAGCGGCAAACTTTGCGACCGCCGCCCGCGGCGTCGACTTCGACGACTGGCCGCCGGTGTTGGAGTAGACCTCTGTGTCCAGGACCAGCAGGTTGACGTTACGGCCGCTGGCGATCACATGGTCAAGGCCGCCGTAGCCGATGTCGTAAGCCCAGCCGTCCCCGCCCACGATCCACACGCTCTTCTTGACCAGCATGTCGGCCAGGGCCAGCAGTTGTTTCGCTTCGGGCGAGTCGATACGGCCGAGTCGCTCTTTCAATATTTCGACGCGTTGGCGCTGCTCGAAGATGTCCGCTTCGTCCTTTTGAGGAGAGGTCAGGAGCGCAGTGGCCAGGTCTTCGCCTACAGAATTGGCGAGTCTCCGCACCAGTTCCCGGGCAAACTCGGTCTGCTTGTCGATCGAAAGCCGGAAACCTAAGCCGAACTCGGCGTTGTCCTCAAAGAGAGAATTCGACCAGGCGGGGCCACGCCCGGCGGCGTTCTTTGTCCAGGGCGTGGTCGGCAGGTTGCCGCCGTAGATGGAAGAACACCCGGTTGCATTCGCTATCACAGCACGGTCACCGAACAACTGTGAGAGCAGCTTGAGGTATGGCGTTTCGCCGCATCCCGAGCAGGCGCCGGAGAACTCGAATAAGGGCTCTTGCACTTGTTGCTGCCGGATCGTGCCCACCTTGAGTTTGCGGCGGTCGAGTTCCGGAATCTTCAGGAAAAACTCCCAGTTTTCGCGTTCCGGCACCCGCAGCGGTGGCTGCGACACCATGTTGATGGCCTTCAGTCGAGTCTCCGTCTTGTTCTTGGCGGGGCAGATGTCGACGCAAATGCCGCAACCCGTGCAGTCTTCCGGCGCGACCTGGATGGTGTACTTCAACCCTTGCCATTCCTTGTCGCGGGCCTCGGTGGATTTGAACGTCGCGGGGGCGCCCACGAGTTCCTTGGGGTCGTACACCTTTATGCGAATGACCGCGTGCGGACAGACCATGGCGCATTTGCCGCACTGAATGCAAACCTTGGTATCCCATTCAGGAATTTCGAGAGCTATGTTGCGCTTCTCCCACTTCGCTGTGCCCGTGGGGAAGGTGCCGTCCACCGGGAACGCGCTGACCGGCAGTTCGTCGCCGCGTCCCGCATAAATTTCCGCCAGGACTTCGCGTTCGAATTGGGGAGCCGAGGGCGAGAATGCCGGCGGCATCTCGATGGTGCTTGTTACCCGCTCCGGAATCTTTACTTCAAAAAGATGAGCGAGCGTCTCATCCACCGCCTTCATGTTCTTCTGGACGATCTCTTCACCCTTCTTGCCGTAGGTGTCGCGGATGGACTGGCGGATGGCTTCGATCGCCTGCTCGCGCGGCAGTACCGCAGAGATTGCAAAGAAGCAGACCTGCAGGATGGTATTCATGCGGCTGCCCATTCCGGTGTCGCGGGCTACGCTGTAAGCGTCGATGACAAACAGCTTCGCCTTCTTGCCCAGAATCTGCTCCTGCACGGTCCGAGGCAGGTGGTCCCAGACTTCCTCCGGGCCAAAGGGGCTGTTGACCAGGAAGGTCCCGCCCGACACCAGCGAGCTGAGCATGTCGTAACGCTCCAGGAATATCCACTGGTGACAGGCGACGAAGTTTGCCTTGGAAACCACGTAGCTGGAACGGATCGGCTGAGGTCCGAACCGAAGATGCGAGACCGTGGCCGCACCCGATTTCTTTGAGTCGTAGACAAAATAACCTTGCGCGTAGTTGTCGGTGTTTTCGCCGATGATCTTGATCGAGTTCTTGTTGGCGCCGACGGTTCCGTCTGCGCCCAGCCCGTAGAACAACGCCCGTACCACGTTGTCGGGCTCGGTAGAGAACTGGGGATCGTAGTCCAGACTGGTATGACTCACGTCGTCATTGATGCCTAACGTGAAGTGGTCGCGGGGCTTGTCCTGCTTCAGGTTGTGGTAAACCGCCTTGACCATGGCGGGCGTGAATTCTTTCGACGACAGCCCGTAGCGCCCGCCTACTACCGCTGGAACTGACTTCAACTTTTCCTGCTTCAGCCCTTCGTTGAGTGCGGTGACGACGTCCAGGTAAAGCGGCTCGCCGATTGCGCCGGACTCCTTGGTCCGGTCGAGAACCGCAATCTTGCGGACGGTTGAAGGCAGAGCCTTCAGGAAGTGCTCCACCGAGAACGGCCGATATAGGCGGACTTTGAGCACTCCGACCTTCTCGCCGCGGGCGTTCAGATGTTCAACGGTTTCGTGGGCGACTTCTGCCCCGGAGCCCATCACGACGATCACGCGCTCGGCGTCCGGAGCCCCTACATAATCGAACAGGCGATAAGAGCGGCCCACGAGCTGGGCGAACTGGTTCATGACGGCTTGCGTCTTCTCAGGGCAGGCGTCGTAGAAGGGATTCGCCGTTTCCCGGATCTGGAAGAAGACGTCTGGATTCTGCGCCGTGCCCCGCAGCACCGGGTGATCTGGCGAGAGTGCCCGCTGGCGGTGCTCAATAACCTGGTCCATGTTCATCAGGGCACGAATGTCGTCATCACTGAGGACTTCAATCTTGTTCACTTCGTGGGAAGTGCGGAAGCCATCAAAGAAGTGCAAAAAGGGAATACGCGTCTCAAGCGAGGCCGCGTGGGCAACTAGGGCAAGGTCCATCGCCTCCTGGACAGAATTCGAGCACAGCATGGCCCAACCCGTGGTGCGGCAGAGCATGACATCGCTATGGTCTCCAAAGATCGAAAGAGCATGGGTGGCGACCGTGCGGGCCGAGACATGGAAGGCGGTCGGCGTGAGCTCGCCCGCGATCTTGTTCATGTTGGGCACCATCAGCAGTAGGCCTTGCGACGCCGTAAAAGTCGTGGCCAGCGCCCCAGTTTGCAGCGCTCCGTGCACAGCCCCAGCCGCGCCGCCCTCACTCTGCATCTCGGCGACATGGGGAATCGTGCCCCAGGCGTTGGGGACGTTTTCCGAGGCCCACTGATCGGCCCACTCGCCCATCGGGGAAGATGGCGTAATGGGATAAATGGCGATGACTTCATTGACGCGGTAGGCTACGTGGGCGACTGCCTCGTTGGCGTCCATGGTCTTGCATTTGCGGCTCATGGTCATCCTTAACTACGCTTGGGCTCGGCGGGACGTAACGGTCGCCGCAGCCCCCAACCGTGGCTAAATGATGACTGCTCAGAAGCTTCACCGTCCGGAATGTGGCTCACAGACACCTGTGATGGCCATCACAACCGGGCCATAAAGGAAAACCGGGAACGCCAAAGATCAGAAATGCGTATTGCGCATGCTTGTGGTAGGATTCCCCGCAATCGCAAGCCTTGGCCACGGAAACGGCCGTTTTCGTATCCGTGGACACACTGCTGAAAGTGTGACCTAGGAGACCTCATGGCCGTGCCGCCAACAGCTCCACCGGAGCGCTTTCAAGCTACGAAAACCGAATGGGATCAGATCGCAGAATCGAAAGAATTCCGCGATCTCATGGCCACGAAAAAGGTCTTTATTATTCCGGCATTCGTGGTCTTCGTTGTCTATTACTTTGCCCTTCCTTTCCTGGTGGGATATGCGCCGAATCTGATGGAGACGAAAGTCATTGGTGTGGTCAATCTGGCCTATCTCTTTGCGCTTTCGCAGTTCTTTGTGGCCTGGTTGATCGCCTGGCTTTACGTTCGCGCCGCCGATGATTTCGACGCACTTTCCAACGACATCATTCATCAGGCCGAGGCTGACCGGAAAGGAAAGTAACTCATGTCAACTCCGCTGGTGATGTTTCTGGTGTTCATTGCAATCACCCTGGGGATAACCTACTGGGCCTCGAAGCGCTCAGCGGGGAAGAGCGCATACTTCGCTGCCAGCCGACAGATTAAAGGATGGCAGAATGGGATTGCCGTCGCCGGCGACTATATGAGTGCCGCATCTTTCCTCGGCATCGCCGGCATCATCGCTTTCCAGGGCTATGACGGATTCATGTATTCCGTCGGCTGGCTGGTGGCCTACCTCACGGTTTTGCTGGTGGTGGCAGAGCCGCTGCGCAACGCCGGCCGCTACACCATGGCCGATGTGTTGGCTTATCGGTTGAAGCCACGCCCCGTGCGGGCCATGGCATCCATCAGTACTCTCACCGTCAGCACCTTTTACATGATTGCCCAAATGGTGGGGGCCGGAGCGCTGGTGGCTCTGCTGCTCAAGGATTCACGCATCAGTTACCGGGCGGCCGTAATTGGCGTGGGTATCCTGATGATTGTCTACGTCGTCTTCGGCGGAATGCTGGCGACGACCTGGGTCAGATCATCAAGGCGATTCTGTTGATGGCCGGCACCATCCTCCTCAGCCTGCTGGTGTTGGGACATTTTCATTTCAGCCTGTCGGCATTTTTCAATGCGATTGGCAATGTCACTTACCATGACAAAGGGCAGGTGGTCGTCAAAGACTTCCTCCAGCCAGGCTTGCGCTTCAAACCTCCCTATGGTGCCCTGGGCCTGATGTCGCTGGGCATGGCCCTGATCTTCGGGACTGCCGGACTGCCGCATATTCTGGTCCGTTTCTACACCGTTCCCGATGCCAAGACGGCGCGGCATAGCGTGGTCTGGGCCATGGTCTTGATCGGCAGTTTCTACATCATGACCACCTTTCTCGGCTTCGGCGCTGCCACCATCGTAGGCCGTGATTACATCTCCACTCACGGCGGGACGAACATGAGCGCGCCGTTACTGGCGCAATCGCTTGCCGGAGACATTTTCTTCGCCTTTATCTCGGCCATCGCATTCGCCACGATCCTGGCCGTGGTCGCCGGACTCACCATCAGCGCCTCCACGTCCTTCTCGCACGATTTCTGGACCGCCGTGATCCATAAAGGAGAGGAACGCAGGCCGGGGGAGGAAGTACTGGTAGCGCGGATCTCGGCCTTTGTGATCGGTGCGATAGCGATCTTCATCGCCATTCTTCTGGGGCCGACCGCGAACGTCGCCTTCCTCGTTGCCCTGGCGTTTGCAGTTGCGGCTTCGGCAAATCTGCCGGTGATTGTGCTCTCGGTCTATTGGCGAAGATTTAATACCGCCGGCGCGGTGACCGGATTGGCAGTGGGCCTGCTCGCCTCCATCGGACTGATCCTGGTGAGTCCCAGCTTAATGGCCGTCGATCCGCCCACGGTTACCGGAACCGCCCGGCATCTGATCCAGGCGAAAGCCTTGTTCCCGCTGGAGAATCCGGGTATTGTAAGCATCCCCCTGGGATTCGCGGGCGCGATTCTGGGTACACTGTTAAGCCACGAACCTACGTCTGAGCATAGATTCAACGAGTTGCTGGTTCGGTCGAACACCGGGTTGGGAGCGGAGCGGGCAGGATCACACTAGGAAGTATCGCCGGCCTCCGGGCGGCTGCCCTGCGGACGTCTCGTCCCCCGGCGTACGAGGTTATGCGACTCTTTCTTCGTGTCCCTTGGCGGTTGATCGACGCGACAATAACATTGATGGCGCGGTAGAATTTGCGTTTGCAAGATTGAGTTTTCATCAACGAGGTTTTTGCATGGCAGAGAAATCCGCAGCCGCCGACACCAGTATCGATTCCGTATTGCACGAGCAGCGCAAGTTCGAATGCCCGGACCACTTTCGTGAGCAGGCGCACGTAAAGTCGCTCGAGGACTACGAGCGTATCTACCGCGAGTCAGTGGAGCAACCGGAGAGGTTTTGGGGGCGTGTGGCCGATGAGTTGCATTGGTTCAAGAAGTGGGACAAGGTCCTGGAATGGAACAACCCTTGGGCCAAGTGGTTTGTCGGCGGTCACATCAATCTCTCTTACAATTGCCTCGACCGCCATGTGAAGACGGGTCGCAAGAACAAGGCAGCGCTGATCTGGGAGAGCGAACCTGGCGAAATCCGCACCCTGACCTATCAGCAACTGCACCGCGAGGTGCAGAAATTTGCCAATGTGCTGAAGTCACTCGGGGTAAGAAAAGGCGACCGCGTAGCCATCTACATGGGGATGACCCCGGAGTTGCCCATCGCCATGCTGGCTTGCGCTCGCATCGGCGCGCCCCACACTGTGGTGTTCGGCGGCTTCGCGGCCAATGCCCTCGTGGACCGTATTCACGACTCCCAGGCCGTGGCGGTGATCACGCAGGATGGTTCCTACCGCCGCGGATCAGAGGTAAGACTTTTTCCTGCCGTGGACGAAGCCCTGAAATCCTGTCCCTCGGTGAAGCACGTCATCGTCTATAAGCGCACCGGAACGCCGCTCAACCTTCAGGCGGGCCGCGATCATTGGTGGCACGAACTGATGGCCAAGGCTTCGGACGAGTGTGCGGCCGAACCCCTCGACGCCGAGCACCCGCTCTACATCCTCTATACCTCGGGAACCACCGGTAAACCCAAAGGCGTCGTCCACACCACCGGCGGATACTCTGCGGGAACGTATCTGACCACCAAGTGGGTCTTTGATCTTAAAGAAGAAGACACGTATTGGTGCACCGCCGACATCGGCTGGGTGACGGGCCACAGCTACATCGTTTACGGTCCTTTGCAGAATGGCGCCACCAGCCTGATGTACGAGGGGGCACCCAACTTTCCCGAACCCGACCGCTTTTGGGACATTATTGACCGTCACCACGTGAACGTCTTTTACACGGCCCCGACCGCAATTCGAACCTTCATCAAGTGGGGCGACGAATGGCCCAAGAAACACAAGATGGACAGCCTGCGGTTGCTGGGAACCGTGGGTGAGCCGATCAATCCCGAAGCCTGGATGTGGTACCGCGAAGTCATCGGCCACAATCGCTGCCCGATTGTCGATACCTGGTGGCAGACCGAAACTGGCCACATCATGATTGCTCCCATCCCCGGTGCTATCGCGACCAAGCCAGGATCGGCCACGCGTCCGATTCCGGGCGTGGTTCCCGAAATCGTGACCATGGACGGCAAGCCAGTCCCCGACGGCTCGGGAGGGTTCCTCATCCTCAAGCAGCCGTGGCCTGGCATGTTGCGCACGATTTATGGTGATCCCGACCGCTATGTCCGCCAGTACTGGTCGCAGATTCCCGGGGCCTACTTCACTGGAGACGGCGCCCGCAAAGATAAAGATGGGTATTTCTGGATCATGGGCCGGGTCGACGACGTGCTCAATGTCTCGGGCCATCGTCTGAGCACGATGGAGGTCGAGTCCGCCTTGGTGGCGCACGACGCTGTGGCCGAGGCGGCCGTGGTGGGTAGGCCAGACGAACTCAAGGGACAGGCGATTTCAGCCTTCGTAACCCTGGAGCAGGGACGCCAACCCACCCACGAGCTAAAAGAAGAGCTGCGCCGCTGGGTGGCCAAGGAAATCGGAGCGTTGGCCAAGCCCGACGACATTCGCTTTACGGATATGCTGCCCAAAACGCGTAGCGGAAAGATTATGAGACGTCTTCTCAGGGAGTTAGCGACAAGTGGTGAAGTAAAAGGGGACATGACGACGCTGGAGGACTTCAGCGTGATCTCCAAGCTGAAGGAAAGCGACGAAGCTTAAAGACGGGCATCCCGCGCCGACTTCCTCATGCCATCCCGGTCGCCATCTGTAGCTTGCCACAGAACCGGCCGGTCTTGAACGCTTCCCCCTTACCGAAGCTGCAGATTCTGGCGGTCTCGGCCGAAATCTCGTTCTTGAACAGGGCCTCCCCGATCAATTCTTTCGATCCGCCCTTCGCTTGTCCCAGCAGCATTCGCGCCAGCACCCGCACATCCGGATCCTCGGAGCCAAGTGCACGGATCAGCTCCAGCCCGGCATCTTCCTTGCCGAATTGCGCCCACACCATCCCGCAGAGCATCAAGTAGTTTCCGTACATATCTGCCTCTCCTTATACGAACTGGTGCAGTTGAGACTATGGTTCATACGATTCGGCCAAAGGGATTGGATGTGTCAATTCTTTGTAAAAAGATAGTGAGCTGACCACCGGCAGCGTTTCATGGCGTCTTCCGCCAGGAGAGTTCGCACCTGGGGCTGCCCAATCCCAATCATGTAATCGGCAATCACACAGAGCGGTGACGCCAGTCATCGCGGCGCGGAGTCACAGGCGGTAACTTGGGCGGCAGGTTCCGAGTCCTTCTTCGTTCGCAACCGGGCCCCATTCAAATCTCTGACTCGGAACCGCGGGTTTCCCCGGCCCGAGTCCTGCAGGCATCGTCGCCCTCCGGGCCGAGAGAAAACCAAACAGAAATCATTAGAGGAATGTTCGAGTTGAACAGGAGGCAATCATGAGGAACGAGGTGCAACCTCGGCCCCGGAAAGCCGGTCCGATTGGCATCGCATTCTTACTGCTGGCAGGACTCTGCTTAGGACAGACGACAGTTTCAATGTCACCCAAGGACGGCCCGCCCACAACCACGCTACGCGTTTCGGGCAGCGGTTTCACGCCCTACTCGCAGATCGACATTTACTTTGACAGCCAGGATCAAGCCCTCGTCGTGGCTGATGCGACCGGAACGTTCAGCCAGTTCGCGATCCAGGCGCCAAAGTCCGCTGTGCCCGGCAATCACTGGGTGACCGCAGCCGAGCGTTCGGGAGGTCGCGTCAAGCAAGAGATATTCAAGGTTCACGTCAACTGGACCGAATTTCTCACCAAAGACATGCATCGCGAGAACCCATACGAGAATGTGCTTGGCGTCGACAACGTCGGAGACCTCAACGTGAAGTGGACCTACCCGACCGGCGGCCTTGTGTATTCCTCGCCCGCCGTGGTGAATGGTGTAGCTTATTTCGGCTCCAACGACCACAACGTGTACGCAGTGAATATCGGCACCGGTACCCTGCTGTGGAACTATTCCACTGGCTACTCTGTATATTCCTCGCCCGCCGTGGTGAATGGTGTGGTTTATGTCGGCTCGGGTGATGGCAACGTTTACGCCCTTAACGCTGCCACGGGAGAGAAGATTTGGAGTTCCTCGATCAGTAGTGTCTATCATTCCCCGCTCGCGGTGGCAAAGGGGATGGTGTACGTCTGCTCGTTGGAGCAGTACGAGTACGTAGCTTACGCGCTGGACGCTGAGACTGGCGCCCTGAAGAGAAGACGCAAAGTCGGCGGCATCAACGAGGGTGGGGCCTGCTCGCCCGCAGTAGATGGCGGAAGGGTATACGTGGGAGGAACCGGGATCTCCGCATACGCCACCAACACGGGCGCCTTGGTCTGGAACTACCCAAGCTTAGTGCTGGACTCCGGGCTTGCAGTTGGGAATGGGGCAGTGTATGCCGGTTGCGATGACGGCTACGTATACGCCCTCGACGCCAGCAGTGGCGTCTTACTCTGGGCCTTCTCCGCCGCCGGCTACTTGGATTCCACGCCCGCCGTGGCGAACGGCGTGGTCTATATCGGCGTACATCCCAATGGCCCCGGGGACATCAGCGATGTAAATCGCCACCTGTATGCGTTGGATGCCACCACGGGAGCCCAACTGTGGAGCTACCAGACGGGCGTTGGAATATATTCGTCGCCCACAGTGGTGAATGGAGTGGTGTATCTCGGCGAAGGCTATTTTCTTTACGCCTTCGGCCTGCCCCACGGTCTGTCGCCACAACCTCCGAAGCGTCCTGATCCGAAGACGCTTCGCCCAGATTTCAACCTCAAACCAGTTTCAGCGAACGATTAATTGAAATTTCAGGTAGTGGCTCAGTTTGGAATTTGAAATTGAGCCACTACCAAATTTCTGGCTGTTTACGTTACACGCCCAGGTTCGACACGAATCATTGAAGGGAGGCAATTATGACAAGCGTTCATCGTCAGAGTCAGGTTGCTACGTTCTGCCTGGCTCTCGTTGGAGTTCTTTTGCTGGCAGGATTCTGCTTCGGCCAGCCTGCAGTCTCGCTCTCACCCAAGGACGGCCCGCCCACAACCACCCTACGCGTTTCGGGCAGCGGTTTCACACCCTACGCGCAGATCGACATTTACTTCGACAGTCAGGATCAGGCTCTGGCCGTGGCTGACGCTGCCGGAGACTTCAGCCAAGTGGCGATCCAGACGCCAAAATCTGCCGTGCCCGGTTCTCATTGGGTCACCGCATCCGAGCGTTCTGGAAACCTCGCGAAGCAGGAGATATTCGAGGTTCACGTCAACTGGACCGAGTTCCTGACCAATGACATGCACCGCGAGAATCCTTATGAAAATGTACTCAATGTGGACAACGTTGGAAGCCTGCGCCTCAAGGGGAGCTACACCACCTGGCCCTCGGTGTCGTCCTCGCCCGCAGTGGTGAATGGAGTGGTGTATGTCGGCTCCGATGACACCAATATGTATGCGCTGGATTCCCATACGGGTGCCAAGCTGTGGAGCTACCACACTGGCGGCGGTGTGACTTCCTCGCCCGCCGTAGGAAATGGGATGGTTTATTTTGGCTCCTGGGACAACAGCGTGTATGCGCTGGACGCCCGCACCGGCGCGCCGATGTGGAGCTACACCACCGACGACGACGTCTATTCCTCGCCGGCGGTGGCGAACGGTGTAGTTTATGTCGGCTCGTTCGACGACAACGTGTACGCGCTAGACGCCAGCACCGGCGCGCTGATGTGGAGCTACAAAACCGGCAACGGCGTGGCTTCCTCGCCCGCAGTGGCCAATGGGATGGTTTACGTCGGCGCCTACGATGGCAATGTATATGCGCTGGACACCAGCACCGGCGCTTTGCTGTGGAGCTACAAAACCCTCGCCGGTTTTTTTTATTCTTCGCCCGCGGTGGTGAACCGGGCGGTGTATGTCGTCGAAGGCCTGAGTTACGGCAACGTATATGCACTGAACGCCCGCACCGGCACCCTGCTGTGGAGGTACCAAACCGGGGAATGGGTAAATTCCTCGCCCGCCGTGGCCAATGGGGTCGTGTATGTGGTCTCAGGAAGCGGGAACGTTTATGCGCTAGACGCCCGTACCGGGACTTTGCTGTGGAGCTACCAAACCGGCTACGAGGTACTTTCCTCTCCCGCTGTAGCGAATGGGGTGGTGTATGTCGGTTCCGGTACCGGATACGATGGCAATATATATGCACTGGATGCCAGTACTGGCGCCAAACTGTGGAACTACAAGGCCGGTGGAGTGAAGTCCTCGCCCGCAGTGGCGAATGGCGTGGTTTATGTCGGTTCGGACGACGGCAACGTGTACGCCTTCGGCCTGCCCAAGGGGCTTGCGAAAGAGGCTCCCAAACGTCCTGACCCGAAGATGCTTCGCCCAGACTTCAACTTGAAACCAGTGTCAACAGTCGCAACCGACTAGTCGGACGGTTGTCGCTGACTAGGAGGCAAATCATAGACGCTGATATCCGTTGACACTTAGGAGGCACTCATGGAAAGGGAAGCCCACGCTCACACCCGCACCGGTAAGCTCGGTCTGATCGTCGTCACATGTTTGCTGCTGGCAGGCTTCTGCTTCGGCCAGCCGGCAGTTTCGCTCTCACCCAAGGACGGACCGCCCACAACCAACTTGCAAGTCTCGGGCAGCGGCTTCACTCCCTACGCGCAGATCGACATTTACTTCGACAGCCAGGATCAGGCCGTGGCCATGGCTGACGCAACAGGAACGTTCAGGCAGATCGCGATCCAGGCTCCAAAATTTGCCGTGCCCGGGAATCATTGGGTCACCGCAGCCGAGCGTTCGGGACGCATCGTCAAGCAAGAGATCTTCGAGGTTCATGTCAACTGGACCGAGTTCCACACCAAAGACATGATGCGGTGGAACCCGTATGAAAACATTCTGAACGTCAATAACGTCGGGAGTCTTCAGGAGCTGTGGAGCTACCAAACCGGTGACGCTATATATTCCTCGCCCTCTGTGGTGAATGGAGTGGTATATGTCGGCTCGCGCGACCACCACCTGTACGCGCTGAAAGCCCGCACTGGCGCCCTGCTGGGGAGGCTCCGCGTCGGCTACTTGGACTCCTCGCCCGCCGTTGTAGATGGAGCGGTTTACTTCGGCTCGTGGGGGGACTGGAATGTGTATGCGCTGGACGCCCACACCGGCGCCCCGCTGTGGAGCTACAAAACCGGCGACCATGTGGACTCCTCGCCCGCGGTGGCAAATGGGGCAGTTTATGTCGGCTCTGACGACGACAACATCTACGCGTTGGACGCCCGCACCGGTGCCTTGCTGTGGAGCTTCCAAACAGGCCTCGGAGTGGATGTCTCGCCCGCGGTGGCGAATGGGGTGGTCTATGTCGGCGGCGCCAACTTCTTCTATGCGCTGGACGCCCGCACTGGCGCCAAGCTGTGGAGCTACCAAACCGAAAGCTTTGGGTGGTCCTCGCCCGCGGTGGCGAATGGGGTGGTCTATGTTGGCTCGTATGAGGGGACCGTCTACGCGCTGGACGCCAGCACCGGCCATCTGCTGTGGACCTACTTTATACTTTACCCTGTGGATTCCTCACCTGCGGTGGCGAATGGGGTGGTGTATTTCGGCTCCCGGGATCACAATGTCTACGCGCTTGACGCCAGCACCGGTGCCAAGCTATGGAAGTACACGACCGCTGGAGAAGTGGAATCCTCGCCCGCGGTGGCGAATGGTATGGTCTATGTTGGCTCGTATGACACCGTGTACGGCCTGAACGCCCGCAACGGCCATCTGCTGTGGAGCTACCAAACCGGTTTTATATATTCCTCGCCCTCTGTGCTGAATGGAGTAGTTTATATCGGCTCGGAAGACGGGAGTGTGTACGCCTTCGGCTTGCCCGGCGGTATGATGCCTCAGCCCCCGAAGCGTCCTGACCCGAAGACGCTCCGCCCGGATTTCATCTTGAAGCCCGTGTCAACAGCTGTGAGCAACTAGTCGGGCGTTCTTTGTCGGAAAAACCGCCCCTTTCTAGAGGGGCATTTTTCGACCCTTACTCTCCAGCGCCCACCATTACGATCGGCATCGTGGGTGTCGTCGATCCTGCCTCAGGCTCGACCGTAATCGCAAACGCTTTGGCTTCGACATTCGGCGGCAGCGGCGGGTTAATTACCGTCGCGCTGCCGTGGGCGTCCGGCTTGAACAATCCGGCTGGGATCGGAGCTCCACTCATCGGAATCAGCCACAACTCGTAGGTCTTTTCAGGCGGCACCTGCGGCATATTGCTCGCCAGGAAGATCAGGCTGGAACGATCGCGCACGTACATCGCTTTGCCCTGCGGTTGGGGCGGCGTCTTGGCCGCAACCAGCGTCACCTGCATCGCGTCGCTGGCGGTCAGAGTCGAGACAATCTCGCGCGCCTGTTGGAGTTCGATCTGATAACGAGCCGAGTCACGCTGCAAGCTGGCCACCTGCTGCCGCAAGCCGGAATTCTGCACTGACAACACGACCACGAGCAGGGCCAAAGCTCCGGCCGCAAGCCAAGGCAGTGGCAACCACCAGGGGTGGGCGGGACGGACTTTGGCTATGTCTCTGCGCTCACGCGCAGCGGCTTCCAACAGACGCTGGCGGGCCCGGGCCGGGGGCTTGGGACCAGCGGTGGAAAGCGCAAGCAGCGCACTGTCTCCGCGCAGGGTCTCCATCTCCCGCCGGCAAGCGGAACACTCCTCGAGATGCTCCTCCAGCCTGGCCCGCTCCCCGCCTTCCAACGCGCCTAATGCGTACAGGGCAAGGTCGTCCGCGAATTGTTCATGTACGCTCACGTCTCAAATGCCTTGCGCAAGGCCAGCAACCCGGTGCGGATGCGGGTCTTGATCGTTCCCAGCGGTTCTCCCGTCTTGGCGGAAATCTCGCTGTGCGAAAGTCCTTCGAAATACGCCATCTCCAGGGCGCTACGCTGCAAAGATGGCATGGTTCCCAGCAGGCCCCGCACTTTCTCCATAATTCGCATGCGGTCGGCCTCGCCTGCCAGGTCCCGTTCCACCGAGACCACGACATCCTCAATATCGGTTTCCGGACGGCGTTTCCGAAGCATATCGATGGCTCGATTCCGGGCAATCACCGCCAGCCAGGCGCCCAGATTGCCGCGACTGGAATCGAATACCTCCGGGTTCCGCCACAGCTGCATGAACACTTCCTGCAACACATCTTCGGCTTTGCCGGTGTCGCCAAGCACCCGCAGCGCCACGGAATAGACGACGGGGGAGTACCGGTCGTAGAGCTGCGCCAGCGCGTCTTCGTTCCCCGCGCGCATGGCCGACACCAGGGTAAGGTCGGCCGGAATCCCTTTTGATTCGACGCTCGACAAATCCCCAGGTCGTCCTTTCTAGGAAGTACGGCGGGGCCGCCGTGACGGATTGTACGGCATCCTGCGCCTTGGTCTACTGAGAGTTTCTCAGGGCATGCTGGCGCTCCGCCTCGGTCATCTGCCGCCACAACACCTTCAGGTCCTGTTCATAGCGGGCATTGCCCGGATCCTGGCGCAGCGCCTTGGCAAACCACTGATACGCCGTGGGCAAATCCCGGGAGACGCAGTGACCTGTGGCATACATGGTGCCCAGGACGCTTTGCGCCTTGGCATTGGAACGCTGGGCCGCCGCCAGGAGATTCTTGCGGGCCAAACCGCAATCTTCCGCGACCTCACGGCCGTACAGATAGCGCTCCCCCGATTCTTCCAGGTCATCAGCGCCTTTTGGCGGGGGTGCTGGTTTGGGAGCTGGCGCGGGCTTGGGGGCCACTGCCGGCGCGTCGGGCGCTGCTTCTGGCTGGGCCGAAGGCGAGGTGTCGGTCGGCTGGGCTGCTGGCGTAGTTGCCGCTTGGGGTTGATTTGCGGCCTCACTCGTCTCAGTTTGGGTTCCGCTTGCTGGCGGAGCCTCGCTTGCCACGGCTGGTGAGGCAGGCCCCGGCTGTTCCTGGACTGGTTGTGAGGCAGGCGGCGCCGAAGCGGCAGGCTTTTGTGGCTCCTCGGTGGCAGGAGGCGGGACTGCGATGGAGTTGACCGGAGGCGCTTCGGAAGGAGGGGCGGGGGTCGCTGTGTTGGTCTCTGCCGTTTGGCTCGTGGAAGCATTCTGGGTGAACGCAACAATCCAGCCCTTCACCTCTCCGCGCCAGTGCCATCCGGCCAAAGCAACGGCCCCTGCCAGAACGAGGATCAAAACGTATCTGCCCCAGTGACTCGGAGGCTCTTCGTCATCTTCGAGGAGATAGCTGAGACGGTCCCGCTCGCTGGGCTGCTCCGCCAGGCCGAGGACGGAACCGCCGCTCTGCCTGGCAGCTTCTTGTGTGGCCGCAGACGCCGAAGCGGGAGCGGGCCGGGCAACCGGCGCGGGCGCAGGCGGCGCCGCCGGCAGTTTGGCCCCGCACATTCCGCAAAAGCTGTGCTGCAGGTCGTTTTGATACCCGCACTTCTCGCAGAGAACGGACATGGGAACAGAATTAGGCTACCACCAAAGTGTTTTTTCGTTCAGGCGCAGCCAGAGCCGGCGGCGCCCGCTCAAAACTCCGATTCAGGAACGCTTGGCTAGCTCTCCTCCCGTGAACCTGGGATCGCTCGTCACTTCGGTCGTGGCGTAGTGGGGGAATTGGATGGCAGCCAACTCCTCCGCCGAGCCGGCCTCGGTCTCACAAAGCACCAGTCCCCGCAGCTGTCCTGCGAATTCATCCACCGAGAAGACCCGTCCCTCGTATTCGTGGTAATGCCGGATTTTGATCAGGTCGTACCCCGGAAGTTGTTTGAGCTCCTGCCACTCGGTTTCCGACAGATAGATGTTGACCACGGGTTGTTGGCTGGGCAGGGAAGATTCGAATTTCTTGGTCAGCTTGTAGATGGTCCGCGGCTCGTCGAGGTTGGCCATCACCCGCACACGCAGACGCCCGCAGGAGAGATAGCGGTCCTCGATCCGGCGCGAATAGGGCTTCGTCCACCGTTTCCAGTCCGATGCCGGGTCGACCAGGAAGCGGCGCTCGTACTCCATGCGGGTGTAGGGAGGCAGGTCAGGTCGAGTATGCATCGCAGCATTTTATTGCGGTTCAACCACTTATTGTGATTTAACCGGGGTCCGAACCTTCCGTTCTCCAGCTTTACACCCCGCCTCCCATCCTGTTAATATGATTACCGTTACAAACGAAAATCGAATAGAGACAGGAGTGCACTAGGTTAGTGCTAGCCAGAGAGCAAAAGAAATCCGTTATCACCCAGTACGGCACGCATCCCACCGACACGGGCAGTCCCGAAGTCCAAATCGCGTTGTTAAGCGAACGGATTGGGCAGCTGACGGAACACTTCAAAACGCACCAGAAGGACCACGGCTCGCGCCGCGGCCTGCTCATGTTGGTCAGCAAACGGCGTCGTTTGCTTGACTACCTGAAAACCTACGATTCCGATCGTTACAAGACCGTCGTCCAGAAGCTCGGACTGCGTAAGTAAGCGGAACAACCCAAGAAGTTTCCTTCCTGTGTGCGTATGCAGCGGGAGTGGGAGCTAAAACGGAATCGAACTGCCGTCGTGGGGACGGCAGCGGGCCCAGGAAAAACTGAGATTCAGTGCGTTTCCAGTCTTTCCAGCCCAAAAGCTGGCATCGCTCAATCATCGTGCAACCTCCCTTACCGGCGCTTGCCTGCCCTCCTGCCACAAGGAAAAACCATGAAACAAGAAGTTTCTGTTGAACTAGCCGGCGGTAAACGCTTGTCCTTTGAAACCGGAAAACTGGCCAAGCAAGCCCATGGCTCCGTAGTCGTACGGATCGGCGACAATGTGGTTCTCGCCACCGCTACCGCCAACGCTGACCCCCGCGAGGGCATCGATTTCTTCCCTCTGACCGTGGATTACCGCGAGTACACCTACGCCGGCGGACGCATCCCCGGCGGCTTTATCAAGCGCGAAGGGCGTCCCAGTGAGCGCGAAATCCTGACCAGCCGCCAGATTGATCGCCCCATCCGGCCGCTGTTTCCCGACGGCTTCCGCTGCGAAACCCAGGTCATCGCGTTCGTGCTCTCCGCCGACACCGAAAACGACCCCGACGTCGCCGGCATTAACGGCGCCTCGGCCGCTCTGACCATTTCGGACATTCCGTTTCAGGGGCCGATCGGCGCAGTCCGCGTCGGCTTGGTCAACGGCCAGTTCGTCGTCAACCCAACCTATACGGAGATGCGCGAGAGCCTGCTCAACATCATGGTTGTCGGCACCGCCGACGGGATCGTGATGATCGAGTCGGGCGCCAAGGAAGTGAAAGAAGAAACCGTGGTCGATGCTATCGAATTCGGCCATACGGAGATCAAGAAAATCTGCGCCGCCATCAACGACCTGCGTTCGCGTGCGGGCAAAACCAAGCGCGTGGTGGTGCCGCCCGAGTTCGATCAGGCGTACTACGATGCCATGAAGAAGCGCATCGGCGCGGACCTGACCGAGCGCCTCGATACCCAGAAGCATCCCAAGCTCGAGAGTTACACGCTGGTCAGCGAATTGAAGAAAGCGCAGCTCGCGACCATTCCCGAAGACGACGAAGAAGCCCGCGACAAGTTCGAGCACTACTACGAGATCCTGCGCGAGCGCATCTTCCGCGAGCAGGTAACCGATCAGCGCCGCCGTCCCGACGGACGGGCCTTCGACCAGATTCGTGACATCTGGATCGAAGTCGGCGTGCTCCCCCGGACCCACGGCTCCGCGATCTTTACCCGCGGCGAAACCCAGGCCCTGGTCACGACCACCTTGGGCACGAGCGATGATATGCAGCGCCTCGAGGTCTTCGAAGGCGAAGCCAAGAAGCGCTTTATGCTGCACTACAACTTCCCGCCATTCTCTGTCGGCGAAGTGGCATTCCTCCGCGGCGCCGGCCGGCGTGAGATTGGCCACGGCGCCCTTGCGGAGCGGGCGGTGAGTGTGATGTTGCCGGAAGAGGACAAGTGGCCCTACGCCATGCGTGTGGTCTCCGACATCCTCGAGTCCAACGGATCGTCGTCCATGGCGACCGTATGCGGGGCATCGCTCTCGCTCATGGACGCCGGCGTGCCGCTGAAGTCTCCCGTAGCCGGTGTGGCGATGGGCTTAGTTAAGGAAGGCGACAAGTACTCCATCCTGACCGATATTGCAGGCGCCGAAGATCACTATGGCGACATGGACTTCAAAGTTGCCGGCACCAAGGATGGCATTACCGCGCTGCAGATGGACATCAAGGTCATGGGCATCACCCCGCAGATCATGCGGGAAGCCCTGGCCCAGGCACAGCGCGGCCGGTTGTTCATCCTCGACAAAATGACCGAAGCCATTTCCGCGCCGCGGGAGAAGGTCTCTGCCTACGCACCTCGCATCTACACCCTGCAGATTCCCGTCGATAAGATTCGCGACGTCATTGGGCCCGGCGGCAAGATGATCCGTTCGATCATCGAGCAGACCGGAGTCAAGATCGATGTCGAAGACTCCGGCAAGGTGAACGTCGCCTCGAACGACGAAGCCTCAGCCAACAAGGCGCTGCAGATTATCCGTGATCTGACAGCCACCGCCGAAGTGGGCAAGACCTACCTCGGCAAGGTTACACGGCTGGCGGATTTCGGCGCGTTCGTCGAGATCATTCCCGGCACTGAAGGCCTGCTGCACATCAGCGAAGTTGCGGAGCATCGCATTAAGGATGTCCGCGACGAACTGAAAGAAGGCGACCAGGTGCTGGTGAAGGTGCTGGCGGTCGAAGGCAACCGTATTCGCCTGTCCCGTAAAGCCATCCTCAAGGAACAGCGCGCCAAGATGGGCGGGGGCGATGGTGGAGCGGCCAACGGTGGTTCCGGCGCCGACGGCGAAGGCCACGCCGAGGCCCAGGTTCCCGCGTTGACCATCGAAGGCGGCGGTGATTTCCCCGATGAGCCCGAGCCAAACTTTAACCGCGACACGGCGGTTGGGGCAGGCGATCGCGGTGGTGATCGGGGTGGCGACCGCGGAGGCCGCGGTGGACGCCCGGGTGGCGGTGGTGGCGGAGGCCGTCGCCGTCATGGCGGCCGCGGCGGTCGAGGTGGTGGTCACGGCGGCGGTGGACGCCGCAACTAGTTTTTCCGCTGAAACACAAGAAAGCCGCGATGCGAGTCGCGGCTTCTTTTTCTTTGCCTGATTCCGTAGTTACGGCTTCTCTTCTTCTGCTTTTGGCTCGGCCAGCGTGAGGTCGTGGTGCGCGTGGCACTCGCTCTCAGGGTTGTAGGTGACCATTCCTTCCAACTTATCCTTCGTGGCCTCAAATTCCAGCGGGGGCCGCTTTACTTTGGCGGGGATTCCGGTGAACTTCACTTTGCCGTCAATGTTGGTGGCGGCCTGCAAATCGAGGCGTCGTGCTCCTGCAAAACCATAGGCGATGTGAACCTTGATGGTGGCGGCGTAAATGGGCTTGCCATCCGCCGAGGTGACAGTGAGATCCAAAGCGCACGGCCCGGCAGCGCCATCCATGACCGGGATCTTGTGCGCTTCCTCCGCCGCACTCGAAGCTGCTGACGGCTGCTGGTTGGATTGAGCGCGAGCCGTAGGCAAGGTTAAGCACGCTATCAGGTAGAGTCCACAAAGTACGCGCAACGTTCTCGTCATTGGGATCATTTCCCTGTAAGTATATCGGAGCGCTCCGTGGGGCGGCCCAGGGGGCGGTGGTGCAGAACGAGCGTGGAACGGTACCGCTCGACACCTCCACGCGGGTAGTTACCTTCGTTGCCTCCGAAGCTAAAGGCAGGCATGCCCACGGCCGATAGTTCCTGGTTGCGCAAAGTCACGCGCCAGCGGGAGACTCCGGTGAGCCTGGAAAAGCGAAGAAAATCGGCAGCCCGACTCCGGGCGGTCCGGCAACAGCGCGGATTGACCTTTCAGCAGGTCCATGCGCGCAGCCAGGGTATCGCGAGAAAACTCGGCAGAAAGGAATTCGTCATTTCGCCCAGCCGTTTGCATGACCTGGAGGTGCGAGGGGTGATTCCCAGCATCTATCGCGTCTACACCCTGGCCCGAGTGTACCGCTGCACGGTCCTTCAGGTTCTTTCCTGGTACGGTATTCCCAAGGCGTAAGCTTCAGGCCCCTGCAGCCTTACGGGGCAGAATCTCCCCCAGACGGCGAATTTGCGCTCCCACCGCCCGTAACTTCTCTTCGATGTTCTCGTAGCCGCGATCAATGTGGTAAACGCGGTCAATGATCGTCTCGCCATCGGCGACCAACGCGGCCAGCACCAGCGACGCCGAGGCCCGCAGGTCCGACGCCAGCACCGCCGCGCCGCTCAGTTGGCTCTTACCGCGGACGACGGCACGGCGTCCTTCGATCTTGATGTTGGCTCCCATGCGCACCAGTTCCTGCGCATGCATGAAGCGGTTCTCGAAGATGTTCTCGGTGATCACCGAACTTCCATCGGCCTGCGTGGCCAGCGCCATGTACTGCGCCTGCACGTCGGTGGGGAAACCGGGATACTCCTCGGTTACGACGTCCGATGCTTTAAGCGGGTTGTCGCCCATCACCCGGATCGCATCTTTGGTCTGCTTGGTCTTTACGCCGACCTCCTTCAGCTTTTGCAAAAGGGCGTCGAGATGTCCGGGGTCGCAGCCAGCGACATTGACATCACCACCCGTCAGTGCCCCGGCAATGATGAATGTGGCTGCTTCGATCCGGTCGGGAATGATTCGGTGCTTGGCTCCGTGCAGCTTCTCCACACCCTTAATGCGAATCGTCGATGATCCTGCTCCCTGAATGCGGGCGCCCATCTTGTTCAACAGGTCAGCGAGATCGGATACCTCCGGCTCGCGGGCGCAGTTCTGCATCACCGTCTCGCCTTCCGCCAGGGTCGCGGCCATGAGCAGGTCTTCCGTGCCGGTGACCGTGATCTTGTCGAAAACGATCTCCGCCCCCTTGAGGCGCTTGGCGCTGGCCTCGACGTAGCCATGGTCTTGAACAATGGTCGCGCCCAGGCACTCGAGTCCCTTGATGTGGAGATCAATCGGCCGGGCGCCGATAGCGCAACCGCCAGGCAGGGAAACCCGGGCACGCCCACAGCGGGCGACCAGAGGGCCAAGCACCAGGGTCGAAGCCCGCATGGTTTTCACAAGCTCGTACGAGGCTTCCGGCGACGCCAGAGTGCGGCAGCACAGGGTCGTGCGATGCTGGGCGCGGCCGTATCCCAGCTCCACCTCGGCTCCCATGGCGGCGAGCAGCTTGCGCGTGGTTTCGATGTCACGCACCTGGGGGACGTTTTCCAGGATAACCGGCTCTTCGGTGAGCAGAGCGGCGGCCATGGCGGGGAGGGCGGCGTTTTTGGCCCCGCTGACCCGGATGGTACCCAGCAGCGGGTTCCCGCCGCGAATCACAAATTTGTCCATATCAAGATTATCTTCCGGTACCGGATACGCAATTGCGAGCCCCATGGGGCACGTCCAGTCCGTGGCGCCCTCCTATTCTAGCGGGGAATCGGCAAGTTGCGGGGAAATGGCTGGTTAATCGGAAGGGCACGGACTGTGGGATACGAGGTGCGGCAGGCTATAGCGCCCGGGCCGCGCTAATCGCACGGCGGACGTTTCCACCCGAGGAGCTCAGTGCGCGAACAGCTTCGGAAGGTCCGACATCAGCCTTCAGCATTACCAGCGCCACCGGAACCCGGTTCCCCGATTTCTTGAGGGCGCGAACCGCAGCCGTGCGGTCAACACCGGTCGCTTGCCGGAGGATTGTGATTCCACGCTCGACCAGTTTTTCGTTCTTCAGGTGAACGTTCACCATCAGGTTGCCGTACACATAGCCCCGCCGGACCATGGCGCCGGTGGAAAGCATATTGAGCACCATTTTCTGGGCAGTGCCGGCCTTCATGCGGCTCGAACCGGCGACGACTTCCGGGCCGACCTCGGTGACAATAGCCACGTGCGCGATCTTCGCTAGCGCAGAGTTGCGGTTGCAGGTCACGGCAATCGTTTTAGCGCCGCGTTTGCGGGCATATTCCAGGGCGGCTACGGTAAACGGCGTTCGGCCGCTGGCGGCGATTCCCACCACAACATCGTTCTTGCCAGGCTTTTTCTTCGCGATTTCTTTTTCGCCCAACTTGCGCGAATCCTCATTGCCTTCGACTGCTGACCCGAGCGCCTTCGTTCCTCCAGCCATCACAAACTGCACCGTCCTTGGATCGGTGCTGAAGGTGGGAGGACATTCGGCCGCGTCCAGCGCGGCGATCCGCCCGCTCGTCCCTGCGCCCACGTAGATTAGCCTTCCGCCGTGTCCCAGGGCCTCTGCGATGAGATCAATCGCCTTAGCTATCTGCGGCAGCGCCTTCTTCACCGCCGCCGCGACCTTGGCATCCTCGGCATTGATCAGGCGGGCGATCTCAAGCGGGGACTTGCGATCGAGCTCAACGGTTGCCCGGTTGGGCTGTTCCGTGGAAAGCCTGCTCAGGTCTTTTTTGCGTGACGTCTTCAATGCGCCGCCTCCAGCACCTCAACCACCGCGTCGTGAAACTTCGGCCGCAATTGTTTGATAGCTTGATTCGTGCAATCGGGCCAGGTGCGGTTAGTCAGCAGAGTGACCGACAACTGGCGCTGCGGATCAATCCATAGAGACGTACCCGTGTATCCGAGGTGCCCGAAGGAAGTGGCCGAGAAGTATCTTCCCGCGGATGACGGAGACGAAGGCGTGTCCCATCCAAGTGCTCGGGATGTGCCCGGTGGGGAAGTCTCCCGCCTCGTAAATACCGCCAGCGTCTCCGGCCGCAAAATCGGTCGTCCTTCTTGCAGCATGGCATGGGCGAAGGTGGCGACATCTTCTGCCGTTGCAAAAAGCCCGGCGTGGCCAGCAACCCCTCCCAACGCACTCGCATTTTCATCTTGAACTTCGCCCTGGATCACGCGATGACGGAAGCTGCGGTCGTCCACGGTGGGGATCGTAGCGTTTTTCCAGACTGAAGGCGGATTGAACGCGGTGTGCATCATCCTTAATGGGCTGAAGATTTCACGCTGGCAGAAGTGGTCAAGCGCTTCCTCCGCCAATCGTTCCAGTGCAACACCCAGGATGATGAAGCCGATGTCGCTATACTCGGCTCTTGAACCAGGGTCGGTTGCGAGCGGGGTCTTGAAGGCAGCGGCCAACAATTCGCCGCGCTCCGGGGCACGCAGGAAGAGCTTTTCGTAAGCCGGAAGTCCGGACGAATGAGCCAGCAACATGCGAACTGTGATGTCCTCACGGCGAGCGTCGTCTGTGTTGAACTCCGGAACTATGGCCGCCACCGCCAGATCGAGGTCCAGCACGCCGCGCTCGTAGAGAATCATTGCCATAGAAGTCGTCGCCAGCACTTTAGTCAGCGAGGCCAAATCGAAAACACTCTCTGGGACAGCTTGCGGGGCGTCTACCTCGTAGGTGAGGCGCCCAAAGGCTTTCCGGGCGACCAGGTTCCCGCGATAGGTGATTGCCACCGAAGCTGCAGGCAATGCTCGCTCACGAATAGCTGTTTCCAGAAGAGAAAAGGCTTGAGCCAAGACGGCATCCTGTTGTTGATAGGCAGGAACCGGAAACGGCGCGGCGATGCGGGCGGTGGCGTTCAGCGAGTGACTATCCGGCAAAGAGGTTGCACGCTCGATGTCTGGGTTATAGCAAAGTTCCGAGGAGCGGTAAAGTTACGGGCTGTGCGCCTCGCAGTGATCGGTGGCCGGTGATCAGTGGTCAGTCATATTGTCTGAATGAAGGCTATCGTACTGGCCACTGATCACCGACCACTGGCCGTCTGGGACCCCCTTACTTGAGTTTCTTGAGGAAGTTCCACCCGTTGTGTAAAGTCAAAACATCCACCGATTCCATCCAACTTCGCGCCTGCGCTGGCTGGCGTACAGCCTGTGGGTCGTCTTTCTCTTCCTAAGCAAGGAGACCCACGCGTTAGCTGCCCGGCAGCCTGCCAATTTACCGATCCGCCTCACGGCCCTGGACACCATCGTCGAAAACGCGATCCACGACAACCAGGTTCCCGGAGCCGTGGTGCTGGTCGGCCACAACGGGCAGGTGATTTATCGCAAAGCATTCGGGCACAAGTCACTCGAACCCCGCCGAGAGGCCATGACCGCCGACACCATCTTCGACGTGGCCTCGCTCACCAAGGTGATCGCAACCACCCCCGCCGTCATGCAACTGGTCGAGAAGGGCGAGATTCGCACCAACGATCCGGTGGCGAAGTACATCCCGGAGTTTGCTCAGAACGGCAAGGACGACATCACCGTCCGCCAGTTGCTCACCCACTTTTCAGGGTTGCCCGAGGACCTTGATCTCTCCAAACCCTGGCAAGGCCGCGAGGCCGCCTTGCAGTTGGCCTACGCCGAGCAGCCGGTTTACTCGCCGGGAACACGTTTTCTCTACAGTGACGTCAACTTCATTATTTTGGGAGCGCTGATCGAAAAGGTAGCGGACACCACGCTCGACCAGTACTGCCGGAAAAACATCTTTGCGCCTCTACTCATGGTCCACACGCGTTTCCTGCCTCCAACCTCGTGGTTGCCGAGCATTGCGCCGACCCAGTACGACGAGCAGAACAGGATGCTGCACGGCGTGGTGCACGATCCAACGGCGCGGCGCATGGGTGGAGTCGCCGGGCACGCCGGCTTGTTCTCGACCGCCGACGACCTGGCAAAATTCGCCCAGTTTCTTCTGGATGGCGGCGGTACGGTGTTGTCCCGTGCAGCCATTGAGAAGATGACCACCCCGCAACAGCCACCGTCAGCACAAGTCCTGCGCGGCTTCGGCTGGGACATCGACTCTCCCTTTTCGAGCAATCGGGGCGACTTGCTGCCGGTGGGTTCCTTTGGCCACACCGGCTTTACCGGGACTTCGCTATGGATCGATCCCACCACCCGCACTTACATCATCATCCTCACGAACGCGGTTCATCCGCGGGGGAAGGGAAGCGCCGTAGCTCTGAGGTCGAAGATCGCGACCGCCGTGGCCTCAGCCTTGCCATTGAATCCGAAAGAAAAAAACGAACCCCGCTGGAAGAGCATCACGGGGTACAACGAGGCACAGACTGCGGCGCGGCGGATGTCTGTCCGCAATGGGTCTGTGCTTACAGGAATCGACGTCCTTGAGGCGCACAACTTTGAGCAAATTCGCGGTGGTTCGGTAAAAAGAAAGATCGGGTTGCTGACCAACCAGACCGGGGTGGACTCGCAGGGCCGCCGCACTATCGACGTTCTGTCGCAGGCGCCGGTTATTTCGCTGGAAGCGATTTTCAGCCCTGAGCACGGAGTAACCGGGACGCTTGATACCACCGACATTTCGAATACGAAAGACGCAGCCACCGGCATTCCGGTGTATAGCGTGTACGGGGCCACGGACTCCGCCCGCCGCCCCTCGCCGGACGTCGTCAAGACCCTGGATGCCTTGGTCGTGGACCTGCAAGACGGGGGTGTGCGTTTCTACACCTACGAAACAACTCTGGGATACTTCCTCGAAGCTGCCGCCAGGACGGGGATCGACATTATCGTGCTCGACCGCCCAAACCCGATTACCGGCTCGTTCGTGCAGGGACCGATCTCTGACCCCGGCCACGAGAGCTTCACCAACTACTCTCCGCTGCCGGTGCGGCACGGCATGACGATTGGCGAACTCGCCAAGATGTTCAACGAGGAGCGCGGCCTCCATGCGCGCCTGGAAGTGGTTCCCATGGAAGGCTGGATGCGGGGCGACTGGTACGACTCGACCGGCCTGCCCTGGGTGAATCCGTCTCCCAATCTGCGCAGCCTCGCCGAGGCGACACTGTATCCCGGCGTTGCCCTGGTCGAAGGCACTAATGTTTCGGTCGGACGCGGCACCGACACGCCATTTGAGGTACTCGGCGCTCCCTGGATCAATGGCCGGCAGTTGGCTCAATATCTCAATCAGCGGGAAATCTCTGGCGTGCGTTTCGTGCCCGTCAGCTTCGCCCCGGATGCCAGCAACTACTCCGGTCAGAAATGTGAAGGCGTCAACATCTTCCTCTTGGACCGCAACGCTCTCGATGCTCCGGAACTGGGTCTTGAACTGGCCGCAGCGCTCCATGCACTCTACCCTGAGCAGTTCCACCTCAATCGCATGGCCAACATCCTCGCCAATTCCGCCGCCTTCGATGCCCTTTCCAAGGGGGAGGATCCCCGGCGAATTGCTGCCGACTGGCGGGAAGCGCTGGAAGAATTTCAGCAGCTCCGCCAGAAGTATTTCCTCTACAAGTAAGTGAAAATCAGAGGCGTTCAGGCCCAAGAACGACTAAAATGGTCGCGCTCGCCGGTTGCCTTTCTGCGCCGGCCATGCCTGATCCCATGGATGCCTTCTATCGTTGTGCCGGACCGAACTGTGGGCAACTGAAGCGGTCCACCGACCGCTGGTGGCTGATGTGGACCTCCTTCGGCGAGTTCAACCGCCCTGTGCTGTACTTGTGTTCGTGGGACGAAGCCATCGCTGCCAAAGAAGGGACACTGCACGTCTGTGGCGAGTTGTGCGCACAGCGGTTGCAATCCCAGTTCATGGGAAACGTCCGGGAGAATGAGCTCAAGAGGTCGGCTGTCTAGCCGGATCGCTTGCGGCTTGCCATCTTTCTGAAGCACCTTCGCATCGTACTTCATGTCTTGATATTCCGCTTCCAGCCCCCGCGGAAGCTTATACTGGTGCCGTTGGGTACGCCCGAGAAGGGCGGCCTTGAGAGGATTTCCATGCGCGTAATAGTGGTTGCGTGCTTGCTGGCGGCGACAGCTTGGGCCCAGACCGCGCCTGCCCCACCCTTGAAACAGCCGGACACGAGTACCGCATCCAGTGCCACAGAGGGCCTCGTCATTCCTGCAGGCACCAAGGTCCCGATCGCGCTCAAGCATGCTATTTCGACCAAAGGAAGCCGCGATGGTGACGCGATCTATGCCGAGACGACCTTTCCTGTGGTACTGAACGATCGCGTGCTGATCCCTGCCGGAACCTACGTGCAGGGAAGGATCAGCCATATTCAGCAGGCTGGACGGATCAAAGGACGGGCCGAAGTTCTGATGCACTTCACCACCTTGATCTATCCCAGCGGGTACACCGTGATTTTGCCCGGCTCGCTGGAGAACGCTCCCGGGGTGGACAAGACCAAGGTCAAGGACCAGGAAGGCACACTCACCGCCGATGGCCGCACCGCCGAAAAGATCGGAACTGTGGCCAGCACTACAGCGAGCGGCACCGTCATTGGCGCCGCGACTGGCGGGGGCAAGGGAGCGTTGATCGGGGCCGGAATCGGCGGGGCCGTGGGCAGCGCCATCGCCCTGCTCACCCGGGGCAACGACGTGAAAATGGACGCCGGAACCACGCTGGAAATGATCATCCAGCGGGATGTACCGCTGGATGCGAGCCGGGTCCCGGCCGTGACTCGGACGACTGCAGGGCCTTGATGTTCCTTAGCTGCCCGGCTTCAGCATAAACAAAGCATTCACGTGTGCCGTCACCGTGACGGTTTGCGGAGTGAACTCTTCGGTTGGCGCTGGCGTCGCTGCTCCCACCGCCATCTTTGCCATCGACTGCACCATCGGCATGACGCGAACATTCTCGAAAGTATCCACGGAGGCATACGACAGCTCTCCCAGGGTTCGTCCACCCGCCTGTGCCACTGCGTTCGCCGACTGGCGTGCATGCCGGAAGGCATCCTCTACCGCCTTGGTTTTCGCAGCATCGATGTCTTCCAAGGTGTAATTCACCGATTGGGTTGCGGTGACATCAGTATCCGAGAGTTGCTGTGCAATCGGCGCCACTTTGGCAAAGTCCTTCAACTTAAGCGAAACGGTCGCGGTCACGCGGTAGCCAACCAGCTTGGATTTGGCCTGCCGGTAGTCATAAATGGGTTGGATCGAGAATGAACTGATCTCCGCGGCCTTGGGATCGATGCCATTGCTGCGCAGAATCTGCCGTACCTGCTCGGCCTGCTTGGAGGCACGGTCGTAGGCGTCCCGAGACGAGTTCTCCTGGGCTGCGATATTGAACTGCATCACCGCTGTGTCCGGATTGGCTTCAAATTTACCGTCCGCACTCACATAAACAGTATTGGGCTGGGCCTGGACCGTGGGACGGTCCTGGGCTGAAGCCAGCGACAGGAAGAGAGTTAGCGCAAGCAGTGCAATGAAAGTCTTCATAGGACCTCCTGGGATGGTGCCAGACAAAGTTATACGCCGAGGGAATCGCTATTAGGAAGAACGGGGAGAAGGGAGTAACTTGCAGGCAAACTAATTGTCGCCCGCGGAGTGCCCGATGCCTTTGATCTGCGCGTCTATGTCTTTTCGAAGAGTCCCCCAGATGTGCTCTGGCATCTCGAGGAAAGTCTCGACCACATGGGGATCGAACTGCCGTCCGGACCAGCGTTTGATCTCCTCGCGTGCGGCGCCCACCGACTGCGCGGCACGATATGGTCGGTCTGAGGTAATCGCGTCGAGGGTGTCGGCCACGGAGAAGATCCGCGCCCCCAGAGGAATCTCTTCGCCTTTGAGACCGCGAGGATAGCCGGTCCCGTCGTAGCGCTCCTGGTGCGAGTAAACGATCTCCGCGGCCTGCGTCAGAAATGGAATCCGCTTCAGGATCTGGTAGCCGTGGTAGCAGTGCTCGCGCATGATGGCGACTTCTTCGGGTTCCAGTTTGTCCGGTTTTCGCAGGATGCGGTCGGGGATGGCCATCTTGCCAATGTCATGCAGAAATGCGCCACGCGCGATGATCGCCATCTGGTCTTTGGGCAATCCCATGGCGCGCGCGATCGCGATGGTAAATGCGGTCACGCGCTTGGAGTGTCCTTCGGTTTCCGCATCTTTCAAGTCGAGCGCGCTCCCGAGTGCCTCCAGCGTGATGTCGTAGGAGCGCTCCAGGTCAGCCATCGCCTGCTGCAATTGCTGAGTTCGTGCCGCCACCAGCGCCTCCAGGTTGGACTGGTAAGCGCGGTTCTCCATCTTCAAGCGGCGGTTCTCCAGCGCGCGCCGGACCGTCGCGAGCAGTTGCTCGCGTTCAAAGGGCTTGAGCAGATAGTCATAAGCGCCGTTGCGAATAGCGGCCAGGGCTACGGAAATGTCGTGCACCGCGGTCACCATTACCACGGGCATGTCAGGGAATTTTTCCTTGGTACGTTCTAAGAGGCCAATCCCGTCGAGGTCGGCCATCATCAAGTCGGAGAGCATCAACTCGAACTCTTGCCCTGATTCCAGGACGGCCAGGGCCTTCATGCCGGATGATGCCTGCGTGCACTTGTAGTTGGCGGCCGCCAGCATGGAGCAGACGATCTCGCGGATCGTTTCCTCGTCATCGACAACCAGAATCCGATCAGACGGCATGGCTTCCCCTAGTTTACAGCTAACCGTATTCCCGGTACCCGGTTCCGAAAGTAATCACCCAGGGTGGGAAACTCCATCGTCAACCGCGTGCGGCATGGTATTACAAAAATGAACGATTAGGTCCTCTTCCGCAATGACTAGCTTCGTCCTTGGCACCTGGCATGGGCTCGGGGATTTCGCCGTCCCCGGCCTGATGGGAGTCGAATCGGCCGCGTTGGTCGTGCTGGCGGCCAGCCTGCTCGTTTTCAGGACATTCCGGGAACGCTATTTGCTGATCTGGATCCTGGGATGGCTGGCATACTCGGTCTCTAACTGGACGCTGGCTTCGGTCCAAGGCTCTGACTCAGGATACCTGGTTGCTGTCGGCCAGTCTCAGTTCGTGCTGGCTCTGTTTCTGTTTGCCAGTGCTGTTTTCGTCTATTCCCATGCGCAGCGGCGGCTTCTTGCACTTTTCGTCTTCTCCAGCGTCGTGATGGGCTACGCCGTGGCCCGGGTCCTGGTTTGGCCTGGTTCTTTCCCCTTGCGGGCGGGACTTGAGGTTGCTTATCGCGTTATCGCGCTAGCGGCCGCTATCCGTTTGATCCGCTTTCGTTGGGCCCGCTGGGAGATCGGTCCCTGGCTGATGAGTCTAAGCCTGCTGACGCTGCATCTTGAGTGGGCTCCGGTCGATAGCCATCTGCCTTCGGGATTCAACGCGCTAGCCAGCCTGCTGTTTGGCATCAGCACCTTCCTGGTCGTCTTCGACGACTCCAAACAGCGCACCCGCCGCCTCGGGGTAATTAATGCCCTGACTTCCAGCATCACTCGCGCCCAACACCACGGCCCAATGATGGTGACCGCGTTGGAGGAACTCAAGGGCTTGATGTTGGCCAGGGCTGCCTGGTTCCGGTTGCTGGAGAACGACAAAATGGTCATCGTCCAGCAGATCGGCCTTTCGCAGGACTTCTTGCGGGAGCGCGGCTCGGTGCCCTTGGACGACAAATTCGAGCGTACTTTGAGTGACGGCACGCCGATTGTGGTGGCCACCTCCGGCAGCGACGAGTCGGTGCGTATCCAGTTGAAACAAGAGGGGTTCCACCACTGCGTGCTGGTGCCTATCCTGGGCAAGAAGTCGGTCATCGGGGTCCTGACCCTAGGCAGCCGCCATCGCCTAAGCTATACCCCCGATGAGATGGAATTTCTGGCCACTGCCGCCCAACAACTAGGGCTGGCCGTGGAGAATCTCCGCCTCGTAGAGCAGGTCCTGCGCTCGCACCGGCAGTGGGCCAACACCTTCGATTCCATCCAGGATTTGGTACTGGTGCACGATGCGGAATTCCGTATCATGAAGGCCAATCAGGCCTTGCTGCAGCGCCTGGGCCAGGCTCCCGCCGACGTGGCCGGGCAGCCCTGCGAGAGTGTGCTGCCGCACGCCGGACCGTGGACCGGGTGCCCCTTCTGCAATAAGCACGGAGACGCCTTCCACGAAGCCCCCGACCCCTGTTTCGGCGGCTATTCGATGATTTCGACCTCCTCCTACACCGAGCAGGGAAGCCAGCAAAAGGGCACCATTCACGTCGTGCGCGACACCACCGACCGCCGCGCCGCCGAAGAGAAATACCGGCTCCTGTTCGAGCAGGCCCAGGAAGGCGTCTTCGTCGCCACTCCGCAGGGGAAGCTGCTCGACTGTAACGACGCTTTCGTGCGCATGCTGGGTTACGCCAGCCGGGAAGAATTGATGGCGATGGACCTGGACACCGAACTCTACGCTTCGGGTGAACAGCGGGATGCCTTCCGCCGGGAAATCGAATTGCACAACTACGTGCGAAATTTTGAGGTTGCGCTGCGGCGCAAGGATGGTGCGCTGCTGACCGCCCTCGAAAGCAGCTTTGCCACCCGCGACTCCAGCGGCAAAATCGAGCGCTATCAGGGCTTCTTGCTGGACGTCACCGAGAAGAAGCGCGCAGAGGACGAAATCCGGCGGCGCAATCGGGAATTGAACGCGCTGAACGCGATGGCGGTCATTGCCACCCAGTCATTTGACCTGGACGAGATCCTGAACCTGACCTTGCGCCAGGTGATCTCTTTGCTCGGCGTCGAAACCGGTTCGATCTATCTTGCCGACACCGACCAGATCACGTTCCGGCGCCGTGCCGCATGGGGCCAGCGCAGCGAGGAGCGCGCCCGTTTCGCAGAAGTCCAGTTGCCGCAGGGTTTCGGAGAACTGGTCACCCGCTCCCGCACGGAAGTGATCACCCCGGAGTATCTGCCGCATCTACCCGGCGAAGCCGCGGAATTCATCCGGGGCGACGGTTTGGGGTCATGGATCTGGGTCCTCCTGTGGAGTAAGGACAAGCCCATGGGGTTGATGGGCATCAGTACCCGGAAACAACGGGAGTACAGCAGCAACGACGAAAACCTGCTGGTGGCCATCGGACGACAGCTGGCGACCACCGTCGAGAAGGTCCGTCTGTACGAGGAAACCTGCCGTGCCTATGAGGACCTGCGCAAAACTCAGGAGCAACTGCTGCAGAGCGAAAAAATGTCTGCCGTGGGCCAGCTGATTTCCGGGGTCGCCCACGAACTGAACAATCCGCTGACTGCGATCCTCGGCTACGCGCAACTTCTCGAGAGCGAAGGCCTGAACGAGCGTGCGTCTGATTTCGTTGGCAAGCTCTTCAAGCAGGCGCAGCGCACCCATCGTGTGGTGCAAAATCTGCTCTCTTTTGCCCGACAGCGCAAGCCTCAGAAGCAAACCGTGGACATCTGCAAGGTGCTCGACGAAACCCTGGCCTTGCGGGACTACGACCTGAAGGTCAACAACATCAAACTGCAGCGCGAGATCGACTCCGGGGTTCCGGCCGTCACCGCCGATCCTCACCAGTTGGAGCAAGTTTTCCTGAACATCATCAATAACGCCCTGGATGCCATGCTCGAAAGCGGACAGGGTGGCGCGTTAAGGGTCGCCGTATACGCCAAAGACGGCAACCTGCACGCAGAATTTCACGACTCCGGGCCCGGCATCAAAGAGCCGAATCGCATCTTTGAGCCTTTCTATACCACCAAGACGGTGGGCAAGGGCACCGGCCTCGGCTTGAGCATCTGCTACGGAATCATCCAGGAGCACGGCGGGGAAATCTCCGCGCGCAACCGCCCCGAGGGAGGCGCCACGATCGCCGTCCGGTTGCCTTCAGCGGGGGAGAGCGCGCCAGCGGAGAAGCCCGCGCCCGCACCACGGCGGGAATCGGCGGTGGCGGGACGTATTCTGCTGGTGGAGAACGAGCCTGCAGTACTCGAATTCGAGCGCGACGTCCTGATGGGGGCCGGAGCCGAGATCGTCACCGGAATGAGCGTGGACGAACTGAAGTCCTTGCTTCCCGCGCAGCCGTTTCACGCCATCATCATGGATGGCAAGATGCCTCATAAGGGCGGCCTCGCGGATGTCCACCGCTGGATCGCCGAGAACTCATCCGGGCTGGAGAAGCACCTGCTCGTCACCTTCTCCAGCGTTGCCGAACCCGAGGTGCGCGACTACCTGCACAACAACAACGTGCCGTACCTGGTTAAGCCGTTCGAAGTCGCGGACCTGATCACGCAGGCGCGCCGGTTGTTGGAGAAGACAAAAGCCGCATCCGCGGGCTAATCCTTCCTACAAGCTCGCACGCAGAAGGCGGGCAAATTCCTTCAGGGCCGCCTCGTTTCTTCGATACCACACCCATTGACCCACCTTTTGCGCCTCCACCAGGCCTGCCTTCTTGAGGATGGACATGTGGTGAGAGACCGTCGGTTGCGAGAGGTGGACGCGTATCTCGACATCGCCCGCGCAAAGTCCGACCTCCTTGCCGATTGAGCAGCCGCCCCGTTCCTTGAGGGCCTGAAGAATCTGCCGCCGGGTTGGATCGGCGATCGCGTGTAACATACGATCCAGCGCCTGTTTGTGATCAGCCATGCCAACCTAGCAATAGACTGAGAATCGATGGATGTCAATCCATGGGTGAGGTTTCTATGCTTTTCGAAGGCAATGACCGGAAACAGCAGGAACGGAAGATGAAGCAGGAGGGACGTCTGCCTCCGGGACAATCTCTCACTCTCAAGTGGCCGGTCTTGCACTACGGTTCGGTCCCACGCTTCGAACCGAGCACTTGGGATTTCCGTGTATCCGGGCTGGTTGAGAATCCCATCCGCTTAACCTGGAACGAGTTCAACGCGCTGCCCAGGGTGCAGCGAAACAGCGATTTTCACTGCGTCACCCGCTGGAGCCGCTTCGACAACCGGTGGGATGGCGTTGCGGTGCAGGAGTTGCTGGGGCGGTCTCATCCGCTTCCGAGTGCCAGTCACGTGCTGGTTCACGCTGAACAGGGATTCACCGCCAATGTCCCGCTTGCAGATCTCGACCGCGTGGACGTCCTCTTGGCAACCCATCACGACGGCGAGCCTTTGCCGGCGGACCACGGCTTTCCTCTGCGCCTGATTGTTCCTCACCTGTATGCCTGGAAGTCGGTGAAGTGGGTGCGGTCCCTCGAACTGCTTGACCACGACCAGCCGGGCTTCTGGGAACAGAATGGCTACCACATGTATGGAGATCCGTGGAAGGAGCAGAGGTTCAGTAGATAGTAGCTGGTTGCGAGTAGCTAGGAATTGTTAGCAGTCGGGACGATTGCCAGCTACTAGCTACCCGCTACTGGCTCCAAGCTACTTCTTCAGGATCGGATTGTACCCATCCCCAACCAGCTTGACCCGCATGGCTTCGGCGTCTTTTACATCGGCGTAGGGCCCGACCTGCACATGAAACAGCTTGTCTGGCGCGGTGTTGGCTGAAAAGGCGGGATACTGTTTCTTCTTCAGTGCGTCCACCAGCGCGTCGGCATCTTCCTGTTTGCTGACCGCAGCCACCTGTACGTAGTACCCGTTCAGGACGGGTGCAGCCGCAGGGTCAGCCGGGGTGCTTCCGGCGCTGGTCGCGGGCGCGGATGTATTCGTGTTCGCCGTGGCTGGGGAATTGTCCTTGGTCGCCTGGTCGTCCGTAGCTTTGTTCGCAGCCGGGGCTGGGGCTGTGGTCTCGGCCGGCGTCGTGCTGACGTTTTTCATGGCCGAAGGGCGCACACTGGCAGCGGCCGCCACGGGAGACGGCGCGACCTCCGCCGCCGACATCTTGGCGATCGAATTTCTGCCAAAGGAAAAGCCCAGGGCAAAAAACACGGCGCACAGGGTGACCAGCCCGAAGAAAAGGGCGAGCAGTTTCCCGGTACCCAAAGTAATTTCTGTGTCTTCCGTTGATGCTGTTGGCATCGCCACCTCGTCGCGATCTAACCTTCAGGATTCGATTCAACCCTTGGTTGCGGGCTCCCCATCTCCGCCAGGCTTCGATAGCATTTTCTGAATGCCTGAGAAGAAGTCCACCGGGACCGGGAACACCACGGTCGTATTCTTCTCCACGCCAATCTCGGTCAAGGTCTGGAGATAGCGCAACTGCACGCTGACGGACTCGGTAGCCAGCAACTTGGCCGCGTCCACCAGGCGTTGCGCAGCTGAAAATTCGCCTTCGGCATGGATGATCTTGGAGCGCTTCTCTCGTTCGGCCTCCGCCTGCTTGGCCATCGCCCTCAGCATCGATTCCGGAAGGTCGACTTGCTTCACTTCGACGTTCACCACTTTCACGCCCCAGGGCGCCGTGTGCGTGTCGAGAATGCTTTGCAGACGAACATTGATTTTGTCGCGATGGGCCAGCAACTCGTCCAATTCCTGCTCACCCAATACCGACCGCAGCGTGGTCTGGGCAAACTGCGAAGTCTGATACACATAGTTTGAAACCTCGACCACCGCCTTGCGCGGCTCGATCACGCGCAGAAAGATCACGGCGTTTACCTTCAGCGTGACGTTGTCGCGGGTAATGATGTCTTGTGGCGGCACCTCCAGGGCCTCCTGCCTCAGCGACACCCGCACAATGCGGTCCACTGGGGCGAAAACCAGGATAATGCCGGGGCCTTTTGCCACGGGGAGCAGGCGGCCAAGGCGGAAGATGACTCCCCGTTCATACTCGGCCAGAATCTTGATCGAGCTCAGGATGTAGAGAATGACGACTACAGCAACAATAGTTGTAAAACTGATTCCCAGTTCCATCTGGGCCTCCACTTTCTAACCCTACAAGAAGTTCCTGTGGCGGATTGTAGCGCACTTCCACCGTCTGGAGCGGTGATTTGGGGAGTGCAGTGTTGCCTGACCGTATTCGGGAAAGCTGCGCTCACAGACAAGCAAAACCGAGGGCTGCAGATTCAGTCGGTTATCCGCGATGGACCGAAACATCTTCGGTTCCGGGTTCCACGCGGAGCTGCAAGCCGCTGACCTCACGCACCACGATCTTGCGCCCGGCCGGTACCTCGGCGGAGGCGACGGCGTCCCACAGTTCGCCATGAACGAATACTTTACCCTGCGGGGAAAGCGCGGTCTGCGCCACGCCGATCTCCCCTACCAAGCCCTGAGCTCCGGTGACGATCTTGTTGGCGCGCGCCTTCAGCGCGATGCTCATGAGAAACACGGTTATGATTCCCAGCGGAATGCTGACCGCCAGCGCAGTCAAAAGATGCACGCGCATTTCGGGGATCGGGGCGTCCACCAATAACAGGCCACCAAGGGTCAGGGTCACAATGCCGCCGATAGCGAGAACCCCGTGGGTGGCAAACTTCGCCTCGAGCGCAAACAGAACAAATGAAGCCAGAATCAATACCAGCGCGGCGAACCGGGTGGGAAGAAGATTCAAGGCAAAAATGGCCAGCAGAATGAAGATCACCCCCACCGTGCCCGGCACCACCGCTCCCGGATGGTTGAACTCCGCGTATAGAGCCAGCGCGCCCACCGCCAGCAGGATGAACGCCACATTCGGGTCCATAAGGTACGCCAGGATGCGCTGCTTGAGCGTCATGTCAAAGTTCCGGACAGGCGCACCGACAAGGTTGAGCGTGATGGTCTGCCCATCAAAGCGTTTCACGGGCTTGCCCTGCAACTGCTTGAAGAGATCCTCCTCGGAGGATGCGACGTAGTCGATGAGTTTTTGGGAGAGCGCTTCCTGCTCGGTGAAGGAACTGGACTTCCGCACCGCACTCTCCGCGACTTCGACATTTCGGCCGCGCTTGGCAGCTACCGATCGCATCAGTGCGGCGGAGTCATTCTCCATTTTTTCCTTCATCACATCGTCAATCTTGCCTCCACCCAAAGTGACGGGATGGGCCGCGCCGGTGTTGGTGCCGGGTGCCATGGCGGCCACATCGCTGCTCTCCAATATGAAAAAACCTGCGGACGCGGCCCGGCTGCCGCTGGGTGTCACATAGAGGATCACCGGCACCTTTGAGGCCACGATCTTTTCAATGATGTCACGGGTTGATTCCAGCAGTCCGCCCGGCGTATTCAATTCGATCAACAGCGCCTGGTCGTGATTGCGCTCGGCCTCGGCGATGGCGCGGCCAATGTACTCCTCGGTAATCGGCTGGATGGTGTCGTTCACTACGATCTTCAACACTTCGGCCGAGGAGAGTTGCGCGAGCAGCAAGAAAACTGGCAGGAGGCGGTACCAACCAACCATACGCAGGGCCTTCATCAGTTTGGCAGCGGCTGCGCTTTCTGCGCGAGCTTGGCTGCTACGGAGCGCTTGAGCGCCTGGGCGGCTGCATTGTTCGGCTCCAGGCGCAGCGCCTGGTCGATTTCCTCGGCAGCCGTCTCCACTCTATTGTCTCGCAAATCGAGCCGCGCTAGCACAAGAAGCGGTTCGGCACTGGGCCGCAGACCCATGGCCTGCTTTGCTTCCGACCGCGCGCTATCGGCATTGCCGGAGGCTTCCAGAACCGCCGCCAGCCCCGAGTGGGCTCCGGCATTGGAGGGATCCAGCGTAGCCGCCTCGCGAAACTCTGGCCCCGCCTCGGTTACGAATCCTTGATTCAGCAGTTGATGGCCCCGGTCCACATGAAATTGGGCGTGCACCCGGGCGTCGCTCTTTGCCAGCCGCTGCTCGGCGGCTGCGGCCAGCTTCAAGGACAACTGGCGGAACGAACTCTCATCGTAATTGCTTCTGAGCCTCAGGCTGGGCACTTTCAGGCTTGCTGGGACAAGCCCACGTGCTTCGCTGCCGCCATCCGCCGTAAGTCCACTTAAGAATGACTTCGCCTCTCCGTCCCCCGGTTTTAGGGACACAGCCTCCTGCAGTTGCCGGACTGCTCCTGCGGTGTCTCCGGAGTGATAGAGCGCGACCGCCAGGTTGAAGTGATAGTCACCGTCGTTGGGATCGGCAGAAATCGCCTTCTGGAAATAATCGGCGGCGGCTTTTCGGTCACGGTGATCGGCCACTACACCCAGGTTGTTATAGATCTCGGTCAAGGGCAGGCGTGCCGCCACCAGGCTAAAGGCCGCCTCGGCCCTTTGGAATTCACCTTGGGAGCAGGCCGCTAATCCTATGTAAAAGTTGGCTTCCCTCGCCAAAGGATCGTCAGCGTTTATGCTGGACAGGGTAGAAACGGCCTGCGCGTATTGCCGCTGGCGATAGTAAGCCTTCCCTAATTGCAGGAGCGCTTCCGCATAGGCCGGGTTGAGTTTCACCGCCTCCTGGAAGTGTTGGATCTGGTCCTGATTGGCGGGCGCGACGGTTCCTTTGACGTAGTGCTCAAAAGCATCCAGCCGGACCGGAGGGGCCTTCGACACGAACGTGTCACGTGCTGGTGTCGAGGCAGGGAACAGTTGGTGCATCAGGTTCCAGGCCAGAGAGGTCTCCGCGTCAATCAACTGGAGCAGTGGAGCCGATTCCGTCACTCCGGGCAAGAGATGCTGCGCACGCATGTCCAGCAGTTGAGCCGTGGCCGTAAAGATCCGCCCATCAAAGCTGTAATCTCCCAGCACCACGTAGTCCACGTCCAGCTGCTCCGCGATGCGATAAATCGTGGCCCGCGACGGATGTAACTCCACCGGAATCCCCAGGCGGTCGTAGGCGCGAAGCCGGTCTTCACGCGACAGCACGTACAGAGATGGCGAATCGAGGCGCTGCTGCAACAGCTCAGGGAAGGAGTCGCTGATCCAGGACAAGCCGGGCGCTTTGGAGTGGTTCTCGAAGGGGACGACCAGCACAGTTTGTCCGGCTGGGGGATTGCCTTGCGCGACGGACACCGCCGAGCAAACGAGAAGAAGTGCTATAAGCCGTAAAGATCTCAAGACATCTAGATTATAGCTTCAAGGCCCAGACCGCCAGATTACCCACGGGATCAAGGGCGTCATGCAGAGTGTCCGGCGCCGCGTGCCCTCATTCATCCCGCAAGGCCTGCATGGGATCCACGCGGGTCGCCCGGTACGCGGGGATCAGGCTGGCAACCAGTGCTGCCATGATCAGCAGAACCGTCACCGCCCCGAACGTCAGCGGGTCCGTCGGCTTCACACCATAGATGAGACTGGACAGAAAACGGCCAAAGATCAGGGCCGCGACCAGTCCTACCCCCAAGCCGATCAGCGCGGGGCGCATCCCGTCGTAAACCACCATTCGCAGCACATCGCGAATCTGCGCCCCCAACGCCATGCGGATGCCAATCTCCCGCGCGCGCCTGCGCACGCTGTACGAAAGCACGCTGTAAATGCCCACCGTCGCGAGCAGCATCGCCAGCCCGGAGAAGACTCCCAGGAGAATTACGTTCAGACGTTGAGGCGAGAGCGACTGTGAAATCAAGTCATCCATGCTGAAAACATTCAGGACCGGGATCTCGTTGTCCACGGCGTGCACCGCCTCGGTGGTGGCGCTCACCAGGTTATTTGGATCAGAAGAAGTGCGCACGGCAAGGTTCAGCCCGAAAGAACGCCAACTCGAATCGGCCGGCGTGGTGACCTGTGCAAGCGGCCAATAGAGTGTCGCACTGGGCCGGCTCTGGTTCAGACTGTCGATCTTTACCTCGCCGACGATGCCGACAATCTCCCGAGAGACGCCAGGAAAGAAGGTGAGAGTGAGATGCTTGCCAATCGCGTCCTCGTTGGGAAAATAAGTCTTAGCCAGCGCTTGGCTGATCACCACGACTGGAGCATGGCCAGCGATGTCACTATCGTTAATATCGCGGCCGCGAAGCAGCGGGATTCGCATGGCGCGGAGGTAGCCGGGCGTGGTGACTCGCACATCCACTTCCGGTTGCTCCGACATCGGCACCACCGGGCGACCCTCGATCGCGATGGGTTGATGGGAACCTCCATTGAAGGGTAAAGAATCGATCGCGCCTGCGCTGTCCACTCCCGGCAGATTTCGCACGCGTTGTAATACGTTGTCGTAGAACCGCAACTCCTCCGTGGCAGTGGAAAACTTGGTCGCCGAAGCGTACAGAGTCAGAACGTGGTGGGGATTGAATCCCGGATCCACCTGGCGCAGTTGCCACAAGCTACGAATCATCAGGCCTGCCCCAACCAGCAGAACCAGGGAGAGCGCCACTTCCGAGACCACGAGGCTGTTGCGGGTCCGGTGGCCGCCGGAGTCGCTGTCGGTGCGCCCCAAACCTTGTTTCAATGCTTCATTCAGGTCGGTCCGCACCAGGCGCATGGCGGGCAGAAGCCCGGCCAACACCCCGGTCAGTACAGAGATGCCCAGCGTGAACCCGAGCACCCACGGGTCCATGCCAATCTCAACCGTTGCCGGGAGTTGGTCGGCCAGGAATGCGACCATCAACAGAACGCCGTAGTGAGCCACTATCAGGCCTACCGCGCCCCCGGCCAGGGCCAGCAGCACCGTTTCCGATAGCACCTGGCTCAGGATGCGGCCTCTGGTGGCTCCCAGGGCTTCCCGGATAGCGATCTCCTTGCGCCGCGCGACGGTCTTGGCCAGGATCAGGTTAGCCACGTTGGCACAGGCAATCAGCAGGACGAAACCCACCGCCCCGAGCAGCACCAACAAAGCCGGACGCACGTCGCTCACCATGTCCTGCTGCAAGGGAACGACGATCGCGCCCCAGCCCTTGTCGTCGGCCGGGTATTCTTGCTCCAGGCGGCGGGAGATCGTATTCATCTCGGCTTGAGCCTGCGGCACGTCAACACCCGGTTTCAGCCGCCCGACGACCATGTAATGATGTTCGCCCCGCACCGCGCGCTCCTGGTCGGTCCACGCCATCGGAGTCCACATCTGGGCATAGTCGGGGAGCAGGAATTTCGCGGGCATCACTCCGGCGACCAGGTACTGCTCGTTGTTCAGCGTGATGTTCCTGCCCACGATCGAAGCGTCTGCTCCGAGATGACTCTCCCAATAGCGATGGCTGAGAATGACTACCCGGTTGTGCCCAAGCTGGTCTTCATCTGGAGAGAACACCCGTCCCAGCATGGGCTGAACCCCAAGTACCGAGAAGAATTCTGATGAAACTCGGCTGGCGTCTACCTCTTCAGGGTTGGAACCTCCGGTCACCGTGAAATTGTCGTGCGCAATGATCGCTGTCCGTTCGAAGACATGATTCTGACTCTGCCAGTCGATATAGTTGGCGGCCGACACGGAAAACCGTGTCATCCCGGGAAAGCTCTGCGGTGGCGGAACATGCCAGATGCGTACCAGGCGGTTGGCGTCCCGGAAGGGCAGAGGCCGCAGCAGCGCAGCATTGACCACGCTGAAAATCGCTGTGTTGGCTCCAATGCCAAGGGCCAGCACTAGCACGGCGACGCTTGCGAATCCCGGATTCTTAAGAAGCAGCCGCAGACCGTACCTGAAATCCTGTATGAGTGTTTCCATCGTTCCCGCCCGCCAGATTGATGATTCTGGTTTCTCGCAGCATCTCATCTGCCGATTCTCAGCTAGGTGGGATGTTGAAAAGACACAGGCTTTTGTATGTGAAACTGGTCAGTGCAGGCGGGGTCATCGTCCGCTTTTGATTGGGGTTGTCCGAATTCGCACACTCGAACTAGGCCGCCGAATCTTTCTTGGCCTGCAACTCTGCCCAGCCGGGCAGGCGCTCATCGCCGGTGATCAGCCGGGCACCGCGCTCATAAGTGAGGTACGACCAGGCCCACTGGATGAGCACGATGATGCGGTTGCGGAAACCGATCAGGAAGAAGATATGGATGAACAACCAGGCGAGCCAGGCGAGAAATCCGGAGATGTGCAGGCGCCCGAATTCGGCGATTGCTGCGGCGCGTCCGATGGTCGCGAGATTTCCCTTGTTGAAGTAATGAAAGCCTTCCCGGGGCTCGCCTCGGAGTTCGCGCTCGATGTTGCGTGCGGTCGCCACGCCTTCCTGCATGGCGGCAGGAGCAACTCCTGGAACCATCTTTCCATTCTTGTCCTTGAGGGACGCCAGATCGCCGATCACAAAGATTTCGGGATGACCCGGGACGCTCAGGTCTGGGTTCACCAGGACGCGGCCTGCCCGATCGGTAGGAGCGCCCAGCGTTTTCCCCAGGGGTGAAGCGGCGATTCCCGCGGCCCATAAAGTGACGGCTGCCGGTAAACGGGTCTCTCCGATGTGCACCGACGCGGGCTCAATGCTGGTGACCAGTGCGGAGGTGCGCACTTCCACCCCCAGGTGCTTCAATTGCTCTTCCGCGCTGCGCGAGAGGTCCTCGGGATAAGTGGGCAGGATGCGCGGTCCGCCCTCGAGCAGGACGATGCGGGTGCTCTTGGGATCGATAGATCTGAATTCATCGGCGAGGACACGGCGGGAAATCTCTGCCAATGTGCCGGCCAGCTCCACCCCTGTTGGTCCGCCTCCCACGATGACGAAATTCAGCCGCACCTCTCCTTCGCCGCTGGCGGCTTGACGTTCCGCAAGCTCAAACGCCAGCAGAACGCGCCGGCGGATCTCCAACGCATCTTCGATGGTTTTCAGCCCGGGGGCGAAGGGCTCCCAGTCATCGTGCCCGAAGTAAGCGTGAGTGGCCCCGGCGGCGACTATGAGATAGTCGTAGGGGACTTCCATGTCCTGCAGCTTCACCAGCCGCCGGTCGAGGTCGAAGCCCTGCACTTCTCCGAGCAGTACCTCGACATTCCGGCGATGCCGCACGATCCAGCGGATCGGAGCAGCGATCTCGCCCGGCGACAGTCCAGCTGTAGCGACCTGATAGAGCAGGGGTTGAAACGTATGGTGGTTCTTGCGGTCGATTAGAACGATATCCACCAGAGACTTGTCCAGCTTGCCGGCAGCCTGCAGCCCGCCAAAGCCGGCCCCCACGATCACTACCTGCGGTTTATGTTTGGTGTCCATCCCATTCGACCCGGAGAAGTCTGGCCCCTGGCGTCCCTTAACGGAAAGAGTAGCATCTTAGTCTATTGTTTGGATTCCGTCCGCGGGGGCGGGGTCGAAGAAGTTTTGGATGGCGACCAATAGCACACATCTTGCCGCAGGGACCCTCAGTCGGGACCTTTCTGTACGAAGCCGCACCGTCGAATCGTGGTCCGTGGCAACAATTCTTGGGCTTGTGATGACGGCGGTCTGGACTCCATTGCCGCAAGGCGATGCAGTTCTCTTTTTGTGCACCTTGGCCGCAATCATGGTGCTCACGGTGCGCACGGGCTTTAGCGCCCGGCAACTCGGTTTGACCCGGCCAGCTTCAGGAACGCTCGCCACGCTGGCCGCCGGAATGGTGCTGATGGGTGTGGTTGCCGCCGGCGGGTTTTTCGCGGCCCGAATCTTTGGAGCGGCGCACCCGGTTCCTTGGCATCGGGCGTGGCAGTACGGCATTTGGGCCTTCGTGCAGGAATTCATGCTGCAGTCGTTCTTCTTCGTGAAGCTGGAATCGATCATGGGCGGGCGGCAAGCCGTGTGGGCAACTTCGCTTCTTTTTGCTGTCGCGCATGTTCCCAATCCTCTGCTGACCCCACTCAGTTTTCTGGGAGCGTTGTTCTTCTGTGAGGCTTTTCGCCGCTATCGGAACCTCTATTCCCTGGGCGTAATTCACGCCGCGCTCGGTCTCACCATCGCCGCCAGTTTTCCGGACAGCCTGCTTCACCATATGCGGGTAGGCATCGGATATCTGATGTACCACACGCGATAGCCTGGCAGCGAGGTCCCTACCCTGAATTCAGTAGTATGATCGCCGGGGATGCAGGCCGACCGCGCGCCAACGACGCCGAAACATCGCTGGCTGTATTTCCTGCTGCCATCGGCTCTCGACGTTCTCTTCATCACCCTGCTGTTCGGCTTGAGCTGCGGTGCGCTGGGAAGGCTGCTTCTCCGGGATGCCGACATCGGATGGCACATTCGCAATGGCCAACAGATTCTTCACACCCACGCAATTCCGCGAACCGATCTGTTTTCTTCCACGATGGCCGGCAAGCCCTGGTACGCGTGGGAGTGGCTCTACGATCTGCTGATCGCCATCGTGCACCAGGTTTTCGGCCTGAACGGCGTGGTCTTCTACACGGCGGCGATCATCGCCGTGACTTTTGTGGTCAGCCTTCATGTGGGGCTGCGCCGCGGGGCAAGTTTGCCGATCACACTATTTCTGCTGATCTTGTCGCTGGGGGCCTCCGCGGTTCACTTTCTTGCTCGTCCGCACGTGGTGAGCTGGCTGCTGACCCTAATCTGGTTCGATCTGCTGGATTCTGCCGCGGCCGATTCGTCTATCTCGAAGCCCGACAAGCAGGTGTACTGGCTGCCAGCGATCATGGCCGTGTGGGTGAATCTGCACGGCGGATTTGTGCTCGGTTTTGCATTACTCGTGGTTTACCTGGCCGCCGGTGCGATCGAATATCTGGTTCACCCAGAACGGCGGACAGAACGCAAGACCTGGCTGAGGCAATTAGGCGGAGTCGCCGGCCTTTCGCTGCTGGCCAGTCTGCTGAATCCCTACGGCTACCAACTCCACCTGCACGTCTACCACTATCTTTCGGACCGCTATTTGATGGACCGGATCAGCGAGTTTCTCTCGCCCGACTTTCATAGTGCCGCACAGCAATGCTTCGCGGTGCTGTTGTTCGTGACCATGGTTGCGATGGCCACTGCACGACGGCGGCCGTCGATCGTGCATGTGCTGGTCATCCTGTTTGCTGCCTATAGCGGTCTCTACGCCACTCGCAACCTGCCCACATCCTCGCTGCTGATCACGCTGATCATTGCGCCGGTTCTCACGGAGTCGGTGGCTGCCACCGCCAACAGCGAGTCGGTTTCCGGATGGCTTCGCGGTTTCTGCTCACATTTCCACGCTTTCGGCGAGCGCGTCGGCAACCTGGAGGTCCGGCTGCAGGGCCATCTGTGGCTGATCCTTGTATTCGTTCTGGGTTTCTGGGCGTGTGCGCACGGAGGGAGAATCGGCTCGACGCAGTTCATCAACGCATATTTCGACGGTAAGCGTTTCCCGGTCGAGGCGGCGGAGGTCATTGCCCAGCGCGGCATCCACGAGCCAGTCTTCAGCCTCGACTATTGGGGCGGCTACCTGATCTATCGTCTCTACCCGCAGACCAAAGTCGTCGTCGATGACCGCCACGACTTTTATGGCGACGAGTTCTTCAAGGACTATTTACGCGCAGTATTGGTACTGCCGGGATGGGACAACGTACTCGACAAATTTCATGCGGATTGGGTGCTGGTGCCGGTCGAATCGCCGCTGGCGAACATTTTGAGGCTGACCCCGGGATGGGAATCAGTGCATGAGGACCAAACGGCGGCTTTGTTTCATCGCGGGAGCTTGTCCGATCAGTAGGGCCGGACGGATGTGGCATCTGCGCCTATCTGCGCAAATCTGCGACTACCGAGGCCTACCTCGTATCGATCCCAAACCCCAGAATCGCTGTCACTTCAATCGCCTCGCTCCCTCTGAACACGGGGCGAAACTTCCAGCTGGAAAGCGCAGCCAGCACTCTGGTCGTCAATTCGTGCCCTGCAGGTTCGAGGACGCGAGGATTGCGCAGCAGCCCCGAGCGGTCGAGAGTGCAGGAAATGACCAGCCTTGCCGGCCGCAGATTAGTTGGCAGATCGGCGCGAATCGCGTGCGGCGCGACCAGGTCTTCACCAGACGGATGGTTTGCTGAAACCGGATCTGAATACGTCAGCACTGCCGTTCCCATGGTTGTGCCGATGTAAATCGTGTAGACCTTGTCGCCTTTCAGCATGCCGTAGAAATTGAATCCGCCACCAGAGCGCGAGCTGCCTACGATGGTAATGTCCGGGCCTTCCTCAGTCTTGCCCTGCGTAGAGCGCCCCGGGATCGAGGTCGAGCCGCTGCCGTCGGCGCCGAAGCTTGGAAGCGTAATGATGTTGCTGCCGCCGTGCACGGACACGCCCGGAATCGGAGGCTTGCCCACCGTGCCGGTTCCCGCTCCACCCGTTCCGGGGTAAGGTGAAATTCCATTGCGGGCCATCGTGTCCGCGCCAGGTCCGGAGCCGGAGTTGCTAGCTCCCGGTCCTTCGTGAGATAGGCCGCTGCCTGGGCCCGGTCCCTGGCCGATCCCAGTCCCGCCCTGCCCACTGCCGACGCCCGGCTGGCTTCCTCCGTTGGGCGACAGAGCCAGCGACCCTCCGCCGGTGCTGCCAGGTAAACCCACTTTCGACCCCGGCTGGCTGGAGAGAACTATTCCATTGCCCGGAACGCTGCCGCCAGTATTGCCGGGTGGGGCTACATCGGAGCCCACATCCATCGGGCCACCCAGTCCTTTTCCGCGGTTGCCGCGTCCCATACCGGAAGACAGGCCGCCGCCAGAAACCGTGGGCGGCGGAGCAACCACCGAAGCTGTTCCTCCCAGCGAGCCCATGCCTTGACCTCGAATGGAGCCGCCACTGACCTGCACCGGCGGTGCCACGACGCCGGGTGCTCCGAGACTCGAGACCGAAGTCCGCCCCATTGCCGTTCCGTTGACCTGCACCGATGGCGGAACGACGTTCGCGTTACCCACGCCACCAAATGTTCTGCGATCGGAAGCCACTCCTCCTGCCTGCACGGGTGGCGGTACGATCTGCTGCAGCATACCCGGCCCAAACCCCGGGCCCGGAGTTCTTATGTCGCGCGTAATCTGTGTCGGCGCCGGCGCCACAACGCTGGGGGCAGGAAGCGTGAGCTGCGAGTGGAAATTGGTGATCTGCTCGGGCGCAGAAATCGACGGTGGTACCACAGCCACAGGTTGCGATCCCGGGATGCGCGCCGCATTCAGGTCGCGCTGCTGCGCGCTGGGGCTCGGCGGAACAGCCGCCGCGCTCAGTGCGGGCAGCGTCCGCATGCGCTCGCGTTGCACCTCTGGCGCGGGCGCTGCCGCTGCCATCTCCAGAGTGGGTGCCCGTAAGGACGGTTTGAGTCCTTCCGAGGGCGCAGGCCCTGGAACCGGCTTATAAGCCAGCAGGTTCGCCACAGCGGATTCCGAGGAGGGGAGATCAAGTTTGGGAGTATCCACCAGCTTCTCGCGCAAGGCGTCACCGCGCGAGACGCGGATCACCTGGGTGCGATGGCGGGCTTCGTGTCCGCCAGTGCGGCCTGAGCGCGCGGCCTTCGCGCCACCATAGTCTTCGGTTTGCGGTAACTCGTCTCCGGAGAAGTAAATGACATCGTACTTGGGAAAGGCCGGCAGCGGTTTTGGGGACAGGCTGGCTAATTGCTCAGGCAGCACAATGGCGGCCACGAGCAGCAGGAGCTCCACCGCCCAGGCGAGCAGCAGGCCCCGGTAGGGGAACAGTTCGCTGCGGGCCTCGCCAGCCAGCGGCTGCGGAGATTTTGCCAGGGCAGGCCGGATCGCCGTGCGGAATTCCTCCCACGGAGACGACCATTCCACCAGCAATTTGAGTTCTGGATTCATGCTCCAACTCTTGCTGTGCGCCCTACCTCGATCTCGATTTCATCGCCAACCGCCGTGCCGCTGCTGCGCAAAGTTTCACCCGGCAACTCCAGCACGGAGCTTGCGCGCAGCGTGACCCTCCCCATACGCCAGGGTTTCAGGTTTTCCTCCACGTGGACTACTCGCTTGCTGCCATCCAGGTAGATCACGTCAATCGGAAACCTCATGGCGAAGGTGTGGACCCCGCGGCATGGCACGATCCACAAGCCGTCCCCAGCACAGAACTTTGTGGCGCTGGTACACATCAGGCCGCGGAGGCGGGACCAATGGGTCCCCGCGACCGTCAATTGAGTGGCCAGATAGGCGTGGCGCGTTCGATTGAACGCGTACCCTGCGGAACCTGTTCCCGACATCATAAACCCTGGATTCAATTCCTGACCGGGGGATTTTTCACCGTGTTGCTTCCGGCATCAGCGTGCGAATCAATTGAATCACCGCCGGTCCCAGCGTGACAAAGATAATCGAGGGGAGGACAAATAATACGAGGGGGACAACCATCTTAATCGTGGTTTTGGCAGCTTGCTCTTCTGCTCGTTGCCGCCGCTCCGTGCGCAGCGAATCGGAGTGCACGCGCAGCGCCTGTGCCACACTGGTGCCGAAGCGGTCGGTTTGAATCAGTGTACCCACCAGGGAGCGGATGTCATCGACGCCGGTCCGCTCCACCAGATTACGCAGGGCCTCGGCCCTGGGCTTGCCGGCCCGCATCTCCAAGTTGACCAGGTGGAACTCTTCGCTCAATTCGGGATGTGCGTGGTGCAAGTCCTGACCGACCCGCATCATGGCCTGGTCAAGCGCCAGCCCGGCTTCGACGCAGATGACGGTGAGGTCCAGCGCGTCCGGCAGCGCCAGCTTGATGCGCATCTGCCGGTTCTGAATCAGGCGCTTCAGCACAAAGCGGGGCAAGAAGAATCCGAAGGCGGTCACGCTGACCATCAACCCTGGAGAGGTGAACCCGCTTGCCGCCACGACCAGGCCGAAGCCGAACAAGGCCGTCGCCAGGCGGCTTCCCGTGTACAGGGTCAAATGCCGGGGGTCACGATATCCGGCCTGAATCAGCCAGCGCCGCGTGCGCGAAACCTCTCCCGGGGACAGTGGAATCGCCTTGCTTAGAGGGTCGAGGGCCTGCTCGATGCGTTCCCGGATGGCAGGTTTTTCCTGCGGTTTAGTCCGCTGCCACCCCAGCGCGCGCAAACGCGCTCCCAGCAGGGAAGACGGAGCATAGGCGGCCGCCCCAAAGGAGAATATCGCCAGCGCTACAGTCAGGAATATGACGATCGTCAGGGCAAGGGCCATGGGTTACACCTGAATCTGAATGATCTTCCGGATGACAAAGTATCCGATCGTTTGCAGCACAATGCCGGCAACCACCAGCGTGTGGCCGATGGGGTCGGAAAACAGGGGCAGAATAAACGATCGGTTCGTACTCAGCATCACCACCACGATGAGGGGCGGCAGTCCCATCAGCAGCATCATGGTGAGGCGCCCCTGAGCGGTGTAGACGCGCACCTGCCGCATGATCTTGAACCGCTCGCGAATCACATAGGAGAGATTGTCCAAAATCTCCGCCAGGTTGCCGCCGGTTTCGCGCTGCAGCATCACCGCGGTGACGAAAAATTTCACGTCCACCAGGGGCATGCGTTCCGTCAGGTTGATCAGCGCATCCCGCACCGGCAATCCGAATTTCTGTTCTTCGAAAAGTTTGCGGAACTCTGAGGCTACAGGCTCCGCAATCTCACTGGCGATCAGTTCAAGCGCGGTGGTGAACGCGTGCCCCGCGCGCACCGCACGGGCCAGGGTGTCGATTGCGTCGGGGAAAAGCTCTTCAAATCTCTGAAAGCGCTTGGTGCGCCGGTAGGAAGCGTAGGAGTACGGAACCACCCCGCCGATTACTACTCCCAGCATTACGAACAGCACCTTTTGGTTGGAAGGAAGCGGGCCGGCCAGCAGGAATCCCAGCACTCCGCCCACGATGGCCGTGGCCACACAGATGACCAGCAGGTTGCCGGCGCGGACTTTCAGGTCGGCCTGTTCCAGAAAATTCTGGAAGTTGGTCATGCGCTCAGAGCGGCGCAGCAGGCTGTCCAGGGCCGGGATCTTGCTCAGCATTTCATCGCGCAACAGGGCAAGCTCTTCATCCGGCTGGGCCGCCTCCTTCTGCACGTTCGCCAGCCGTTCGCGCAGCAGGCGGGCCTGCGCGCTGCGCTGGTCGAGGAAAGAGCCGGCGGCAAAGACCGCTGCCGCGACCAGCAGGAAGACCAGGATGGAAATGACCGCAAGCATGATGGGTTGATTACAAGATGCTGAAGAGCTTAGACCTCCACCCGAGACTCAAAGAGCGCCGGCCGCAGGCGGCATCCGGCCGTCGCCAGACGCTCGGAAAACTTGGGCCGAATTCCTGTGGCCCGGAAGTGGCCTCGTACTCTGCCGCTTTCATCAATTCCGATGCGCTCAAACTCGAAGATCTGCTGCAGCGCAATGATTTGATCTTCCATGCCCGTGACCTCGGATATTGACATTACCTTGCGCGTGCCGTCGGAAAGACGGGCAATTTGGACCACGGCGTGGATGGCGGAAGCGATCTGGTGCCGCATGGCCGTTTCCGGCAGGTTGAGATTGGCCATGGAGAACATGCTTTCCAAACGCGCCAGGGCGTCGCGCGGGGAGTTGGCGTGGACCGTGGTCAGCGATCCCTCATGGCCGGTGTTCATGGCCTGCAACATGTCAAAGGCTTCCTCACCGCGCACCTCGCCCACCACAATGCGATCGGGCCGCATACGCAGGCTGTTGATGACCAGTTGCCGTTGACGAACCGCACCCTTTCCTTCGATGTTCGGAGGCCGCGTCTCCAGACGCACCACGTGCTCTTGCTTCAGTTGCAACTCAGCCGCATCCTCGATAGTGACAATACGCTCGGAGTTCGGGATATACCCCGAGAGAACGTTCAGCAGCGTCGTCTTGCCGGCGCCTGTTCCTCCGGAAACCAGGATGTTCAGTCGCCCTTTCACCAGGGCGGACAGCAACTCCAGCATGGGCTCGGTCAGGGTCTTGTTTTCGACCATGTTCCGCGCGGTCAGCGGGTCCCGTCCAAAACGCCGGATGGAGAGGCACGGGCCGTCAATCGCCAGCGGCGGAATGATGGCATTGACGCGCGAACCGTCTGCCAGACGCGCGTCGACCATTGGAGATGATTCGTCCACGCGGCGTCCCACGCGGGAGACGATGCGATCGATAATCTGCATCAGATGCGAGTCGTCCTTGAAACTCAGTCCGGTCGGCTCGATCTTCCCCGCCCGTTCTACGTACACCCGGTCGTAGCGGTTGACCAGGATGTCGGAGATGGTGGGGTCCTTCAAAAGCGGCTCGAGAGGGCCCAGGCCGAAGATTTCGTCGAGGATCTCGCGTGATAGGCGTTCGCGCTCGGCAAAGCTTAGGGGGACGGCCTCACTGTTGACCGTATTGCGAATGAGGGCCAGCACCTCATCCCGTGCCGCATCGCTGGGGGTACGCCCCAGTTTCTCCAGGTCCAGGCGGTCGAGGATCTTGCGGTGCAGGTCCGCTTTGACCTGCTGGTACTCGGTCCTCTCGAAATTCTGCAGAGTTGCCATCTGTTAGTGCGAAATAACCCAGCTAAACTGTCTTAAACAAGGACCACGCCTTGCGTTTCACATCCAGGTCATCTTCCGTCAGACGGGCGGCCAGACCTGTAAATGACCGCGCAATTTCAGTATGGTTTTGCTGCAAGAGCGGCACCCCACGGTCAATGGCCGTGGAGACTGCGAAATATTGATTGGGGATCTTCCACAATAACTTTACGCCAGCTGCCGCCTCGGCGTCGTTCTCGCTGAATCCCGGTATTTTGCGAAAGCGGTTCAGGACCAGTTGGACTTTCTCACGACTGCCGCTCTCGCTCAAGAACTGCTGCACGCGGGCGGCGCTCCAGAGCGAGGCCACGTCGGTGTGGGCCACCATCAGGACGGTCTGCGCCAGGTTTGACACCAGGCGAGTGGTGGCGTCCAGCCGGGTGGAAGCGTCCACGACGACGTAACGAAAATGGTTGACCAGCAAGTCAAACAGCTTGGCATATTCCGCGGTGGACGGTTCGGTTGCCACCGGCGTGGTGGGCCCTGCCAGCAGTTGCATCCCGCCGCCGTGGCGTGTCATGAAGCTTTCCAACAACGAACTGTCCAAGCGATGCAGATTTCGAATCGCGTCTGCCATGGTGAACAGCGGCTTCAAGTTCAGGTGCAGCGCGCAATGCCCGAGTGGGGCAACATCGACCAGAGCGGTGCTGCCATGGGAGGCCTGTAGCGCCAACGCGAGATTGACGGCGACGGTTGTCGAACCGCTGCCGCCCTTGGCATTGACGATGGTGAACATCTTGCCCCGCGTCTCCTCCCGCCTCCCTTTGCGCTGGGCAGTGGTAAGGCGCACGAACGCTTCCAGAAGATCGGTGGTCGTCGTGGGCCGCTCGACAAACTCCCGGGCACCAGCACGCATGGCGTTCACAATCACCTGCGGCTGAGACATACTGCCGATAGCAAACAGCGCGGAGTCAGGCAGTTCCTGGTGCAGGAGTTCGACCGCCCGTATGGCCGCGCTCGGGTTATCCGCGGGAATATCCACCAGAATCACGTCGGCGCTTGCGCTCTGGATACGGCGCACGATCGGGTCGGCGGCCGCCAGCGGGTAGCTGGCACACGTGTGCACCGCATGCGCCACGCTGGTGCCGTCCACCAGGACTTGCAGGACGGCCCGCTGTTCGCTGTCCGATGCTACGATAACGACCGAAAGTTCCGGCATAGAACTGCTGTCCTTCTACTTGCTCAACCTGCCTACTTGCCCCCCGCCGGCTTCTTGGCATCAAACTTTTCCTTGTCCAGGAAAGGCTGAGGATACGCGGGGCCGGCCGTATTCTGGCTGCTCGGTGAAATGCGATGCACCGTGCACAGGACCATCAATTCGGTCTTGCTTTTCTGCAGATTCTTGCTGCGAAACAGATTGCCGAGAATGGGAATGTCACCCAGCCCGGGGATTTTGCTGTACAGGTCGGTCACCCGATTGTCCATCAACCCGGCAATGACGAAACTCTGCCCATCCTGCAGTTCAAATTCGGTTTCCGCCTTGCGAGTGCTCAGCGCCGGCACGTTGAAGCCTGAGATGGTCAAGGCGTTGGTGAAGTCCAGGGTACTGACTTCGGGCGCCACCTTCAGGTGAATGTTGCCGTTGGGCATGATCACCGGGGTGAACTGCAGCCTT
>Ga0335082_10000241_pt1 | contig 56081 bp, 48 predicted proteins | sample Lox_Sample_41_FD_206718 | JGI IMG/M metagenome (GOLD analysis project Ga0335082, IMG submission 206718) | Soil microbial communities from Loxahatchee National Wildlife Refuge, Florida, United States - Lox_Sample_4.1 | ecosystem: Environmental > Terrestrial > Soil > Wetlands | place: USA... | reverse complement strand
TGATCCTCGACGAGGCCCAGAACACCACTTCCGAGCAGATGAAGATGTTCGTGACTCGCCTCGGCTTCAATTCAAAAGCCGTGATTACGGGCGATATTACGCAGATTGATTTACCCAATGCCCGCAGGAGCGGCCTGTTGGAGGCGATCGACGTTCTCAAGCACGTTGAAGGTCTGGCCTTCGTGCATTTCGATGAAGGAGACGTCGTCCGGCATCATCTGGTCCAGCGCATCGTTCGCGCCTATGACGAGCACAAGACGAGGGTCGCGGAGCAGCAGATGCTTCTTTTGGCGGAGCCAAAATCCGATGTGTCAGCAATAAGCGAAAAGCCGCCTGCGGTAATGGAAGTCAAAACCGCACCGACTGAAGCAGAACGATAAAACAGTTTCAGAATATTAGAGGGCCAAATCGCCCTCTTTTTTGCATTTGTCCTCGATCCAAGACAAGGGGCGTTCGGTGGTGTCGCTCAAAAGGAAGATTGCCGGACTCAGCGCAGCGTCGCTGCAGCGTTTTGTCGTGCGGGCCCGTAAAACGGCTAGACTCAGAGGTACTGTAGACGTTCTCATCACCACCAGCGGCGAGATGCGTTCTTTAAACGATCGTTTTCGAGGCAAGAACAGACCCACTGATGTCTTATCCTTTCCGAGCGAAGCCTCACGGAACTTCGCACAAAGAACACAATTCGTCGGCGAAATTGCAATCTCGGCGGATATCGCCCTCGACAATGCCCGCCGCCTGGGCCATTCTGCCGCTGCCGAAGTGAAGGTTCTTGTTCTACACGGAATTCTCCATCTGGCGGGCTTCGACCATGAGCGCGATAATGGACGGATGGCGCGCAAGGAGGCCTCTTTGCGTCGGGCACTGCGGCTGCCTTTATCCTTGACCGAGCGGGGTAATGCCGGATCTGAAAGGCGAACCAGAATCCAGCATCGCATTCCACCTTCGAAAGTCACTCCGAGGACGGCATGAGCATAGCCGTCATCTTCGCGATATTCCTATTGGTCGGTCTACTTACGCTTGTGTCGTACGTCGACCGTGTTTATCAGGAGGCAGGCCGGTTCCTTTCGCGCGACTTTCAGGACAACATCGATGTCTTCGAGCAGAAAATCGAGCCGGCGCTAAAGATTGGCCGTAGCCGCGCTTCGCTCTCGATGGCGGTTCTGACGCAGTTGACCATCGCCTCCATAGCGATGCTTATAGGCTTCCTGGTTTTTCACGATTCCGATTGGAATATTTATGACGTTTTACAGGCTGTAATCGGTCTGTTGCTGATAATTGTCGTCTGCAACCGATTCTTGCCTTTCGTGTTCTTCTCCCGCACTAAGGGAGAGTGGCTAATCCCGTGGGTCCTCCTGTTGAAAGCGCTGATTTATCTCGCCATGCCACTCACTCTTGTTGTGGGTTTCCTGCAATCCGTCGTTACCCTGACGCGGCAAAACACTTCTGAGGATCCCGAAACAGCGGCTGAAGCCGTGGACGCGCTTATTGAAGCCGGACAGGAAGAAGGCATTATTCAGGAGGGAGACCGCGATCTGATCCAGTCCGTTGTCGAATTCAGCGGCAAGACCGTACGTGAGGCGATGAAGCCCCGGCCCGTAATGTTCGCACTTCCAGCCAGCACGACGGTCGAGCAATTCATCGATATGTTGCGGGCCAAGCACTACTCGCGCGTACCCGTGTACGAGGGCAGCATCCACAACATCAAGGGGATCGTCTATACGGCGGATGTGTTGCAGGTCCCCGATACCGAGGCGCGTGTGCGCACCCTCGACTCGATCATGCGTCGGGACGTTTATTTTGTCCCAGAAAGTAAACTGGGTAGTGACTTGCTTCGTGAAATGCAGAAGCAGAATATCCGCATGGCGATCGTCGTCGACGAATATGGCGGTGTCGCCGGACTGGTGACCATCGAAGACCTGGTTGAGGAAATCGTCGGTGAGATTCGCGACGAGCGCGACAAACCTGAGATCGTCCGTGACGCCGATCGAGGATTCATCGTCTCCGGTGGCATGGACGTTGATCGCCTCGGAGAACTGTTTGGCTCGAAGCCGGAAGGGAAGGAATCTGCTACGATCGCCGGGCTGGTCAGCGAACTTGCAGGTCGGATCCCGCGTAAGGGTGAAACCGTAGAGGACGACGGTCTGCGCTTCGAGGTATTGGAAGCGACGGACCGTAAAATCGAACGCGTGCGCGTGTCTGAACTGCACCCGCAACAATTGAAGTTGATTGAAACGGCTTCCGCTACCCGGCTGCCGGCTTCCGGGAAGACAGGAACATCGGGCGCCGGAACCCGCTAACCCACCTCATGCCATTCCGCTCCGGATTCGTTTGCATTCTAGGCCGCCCCAACGCGGGTAAGTCCACGCTGCTGAATGCGCTCGTTGGCGAGAAGCTCGCCATCATTTCACCCAAGCCGCAAACCACCCGCAATCGCATTCAGGGAGTAGTGCATGTACCCAAGCGCAAGGGCAAAGACGGCGGGCAGATCGTCTTGATCGATACGCCCGGCGTCCACAAGCCCGACAGTTCTCTCGGCCGGAAAATGATGGTCGAGGTGCGAGAGGCACTCGAAGGCTGCGATCTGGTGTTGATCATGATTGACGTGACGCACAAGCTCGATCCCCGCGATCAATTCGCTCTCGATCTCGTCAAGCAATCAAAAGCAAGAGCATTTCTGATTCTCAACAAGACCGACGTGATCCGCGAGAAATCGAAGTTGCTTCCGATTATCGAGGAGTACCGCAAGCTCTACGACTTTGCGGAAGTGATCCCGATCTCTGCTTTAAAACGCAGAGGCCTTGATGACCTGCTGCAAGCGATTCTGAAGGCATTACCCGCTGGCCCGGCCTATTTCCCCGAAGACGAAATCACCGATCAGCCAGCGCGTTTCATGGCAGCCGAAAGCATTCGCGAGCAGGTTCTCTTGAACACGAGCGAAGAGATCCCTTACGCCACGACGGTGATCGTCGACAACTTCGAAGAAGGGAAGCGCCTCACACGGATCGCCGCGACAATCTATTGCGAGCGTGACGGGCAGAAGGGGATCCTCGTGGGCAAAGGCGGCCAGATGCTGAAGAAGATCGGCACCGTCGCTCGTATACAGATCGAGCGTATGCTCGGAACAAAAGTTTTTCTCGAACTCTATGTCAAAGCCGAACCCGGCTGGCGCGATTCGCGGAGTTTCGTGGAAGAGCTCGATTGGCGACGGCAACTCGAACATCGCATGATCGCGCAGAAGCCGGAAAGGGATTCAGAGAGCGAACCGACGATTTCGCTGCGCCACAATAACGATTAAGTCTTGTGAATGTAAAGGTGAGTAGATGCCTTATTGCCGACTGTTACATCTTCCCGCTAGAATCATGGTGCCGCATGCCTTGGGAATAATCGGGGACGAAAGAGCCTAAAACATGCCAGCTGGGGATTCTGCCGAGCCACAACTCCCGGAGTACGACTTCGACCCTGAGAAATTGACCCTGCGGGTGAGGGTCTCTTTGGCGGCTGACCGCAAGTCTGTCGATCCCGTCGTCGAGCAGGTCATGCAGGCTGTGCGGGACATGAAATGCGTGAACGGCAAAGAAGACGCCATTGAGCTCTCACTGCAGGAAGCGCTGGCCAACGCGGTCGTGCATGGGGCGAAAGAAGATCCAACGAAAACCATTGAGTGTCTTGTAGCCTGCGATGAACAGCGCGGCATTCTTATCATCGTGCGTGATCCCGGCGAAGGCTTCGATCCCGGCGCCATTCCCAAATGTACCGTCGGGGAAAATCTCTACTCCAACCACGGCCGAGGCATTTTCCTGATTAATCAGCTGATGGATGAAGTAAAGTTCCGCAAGAACGGAACTGAGATTCACATGGTCAAGCGGTAGAGACTCCTATCCCCGCTTTTTAGTGGTCCGATCAAACTTCTTAAAGAGCCGATCTAAAAATCCTCCAAGAACCTTTGTCCGAGAGGCGTAATACAAGACAGAAGTAGCACCCCCCAAACCCATTGCGGCTGTCCATAACAAGAAGCCAGCTTTCTCGCGAGATGGCCAATAGTTCTGAGAATCGATTCGATATTTGTTGTTAACGAATAGCCAAAGAAACTCGAGACAGACGATCACGATCACGACGCTAAGGCACCGAAGAGTTTCAGTTGGTCGCCGCGAGGTCGTAGTGCGGCCAGCCTGATCACTAAGACAATGTAGTGGTCTTCCTTGCTGAGAAGTTGAATTGCGGACCACCACTTTTCCTGTTCGTCGCTGGAATTTCGTAAAGTCCGCCTGTAAGCACCTTTGACGAGACTGGAGATTTTCTGTTCATACTCGTGCTGGTCATAGGCGCGGTCAAACTCATCGGATATGGCTCCTATGTCAGGCAGTGTCCAATCTGTTTCGGAGAAGTAAAGTATTTTGCGTTCGATTTTGGAGAGTGCCACGCCTTCATACTTCGCTTCTTCGACAATTCTAGAGACAAGGAATTCCTTAGCTTCTCTGGCGCCATGAAAAGCCTGCACATTCTTCATGTGGACTATTCCTTCGCCGCGATGCCCAACGCCTTCATCTTCCGATAAAGATGACTCCGCTCCAGCCCAAGCACCTCGGCCGCCCGAGTCACATTTCCATGCGTCTCATCCAGCTTTTTCAAAATGTAATCCCGCTCGTAAGCATCGCGCGCCTGATGCAGGGTAGAGAACTCGCTCTTCGGTGCGCGCCGACCGCCATCGCGATAAACAAGCGGAGGAAGGTGCTTCGCCTCGAAGCGCTTCGTCGTGGGATTCATGATCACGATGCGTTCAATTACGTTACGCAACTCGCGCACGTTCCCCGGCCAGGAGTAACGCATGAGCACTTCAATGGCATCATCAGTGATCTCGCGTGGTCGCCGCCCGTAAGTCGCGGCAAGCTCTTTCAAAAAGTAACGCGTGAACAGCGGGATATCTTCCTTACGCTCCCGCAGCGGCGGAACGAAGAAGGGGATCACATTGAGCCGGTAAAACAAATCTTCACGAAAGTTGCCTCTCGAAATTTCCTCTTCTAAATCTTTATTGGTCGAAGCAATCACTCGCACGTCGACCGTGATCGTCACATCACTCCCCACAGGGTTAAACCGTTGTTCTTCCAGCGTCCGCAGGACCTTCGACTGCGTCTTCAGGCTCATGTCGCCAACTTCGTCGAGGAACAGCGTGCCTCCATTCGCCCGCTGGAATTTCCCCTCTTTGTCGGCCGCTGCACCCGGAAATGATCCCTTTACGTGCCCGAAAAGTTCGCTTTCGATTAGGTCCTCCGGAATCGCCGCGCAGTTCACCTCCACGAAGGTCTCGTCCTTGCGCAAGCTTTGCGCATGAATCGCGTGTGCGACCAATTCCTTTCCCGTTCCGGACTCGCCATAAATCAGCACTCGGCCGTTCGTAGGTGCCATCAACGCGATCTGCTGGCGCAGCGCCTTCATCGGAATGCTGTCTCCGACGATGACACTCTTCGTCTGAAGCTGTTTCTTTAGATCGAGATTCTCGCGTTGCAGTTTCTGCGATTCGATCGCGTTCTTCACGACGATCAGCGTCTTCTCGATGCTCAGTGGCTTTTCCAGGAAGTCGTATGCCCCGAGCTTGGTGGCCCGCACCGCCGTTTCGATGTTCCCGTGCCCGGAGATCATGACAACTTCAGGAGGATTGTCGAGTTCTCGGATCTTGGCCAGTATCTCCATGCCATCCATGCCGGGTAGCCATATGTCGAGCAGGACAACGTCAAAGCCGGTCTTCCGCAGCAATTCGAGGCAGGCCTCCCCGCTTTCGACAGACGATGCGGAATAACCTTCATCGGTAAGGATGCCGGCCAAGGAATCGCGAATCCCGGCTTCATCGTCAACAATCAGGACGTTATGCATGCTTGGAAAGAAGCACAGCTTGTACCGACTCTGTGGCGAGGGGCAGTTCTACGATGAACCGTGAGCCAACAGGCTTGTTCTCCTCGACCCGAATCGATCCATGGTGATCTTCCACAATCCGGCTCACGATCGCAAGCCCCAGACCCGTGCCGCGTTTCTTCGTGGAGAAATAAGGCAGGAAGAGCTTCTCCTTCAGTTCTCGCGTCACGCCATGACCGGTATCAGCGACGACGATTTCCACGGCATCGCGGCTGGCCACAAGAGCTGTAGAGATGTCGATCTCCCGCACCACGGAATTCTGCGTCGCCTCTGCGGCGTTATCGACCAGATTCGCCAATGCCCGTCGAATCGAATCGTCATCGGCCATTACAGGAGGCAGGTCCGGAGCAAGCGATCTGTTGAGCCGAATGCCGTCCAGACGTCCTTCAAACATGGTCAGAGCATTTTCGATGATGAGGTTGATGTCGGCAGGCTGAGGCTTCGCAACAGGAAATCGCGCGAGCGTAGAAAATTCGTCGACCAGTCGGCGAACTGTTTCAACCGCCCCGGCAATCGTATCGGCACAAGTGCGCACGATGCCCATCGAGGCGGGATCCTCGGGAGTCGCGCGGTCAAGATGGCGCTGAATTCGCTCAGCCGAAAGTGCAATGGGCGTTAGCGGATTTTTGATCTCGTGCGCCACCCGCCTCGCAACTTCGCGCCACGCTGCCTGTTTCTGACCTTTTAATAGATCTGAGAGATCCTCGAGCACCACGACATAACCCGTACGTTCGCCTTCATGTCTCAGCAGCGGCGCAATCGTGATTGCGACGTTCAAAGACCCGTGCACCAGCGGGATTTCCATCTGGCTCGTCGTGAGTCCCATGCGGTCCGCCCGGCGAAGCAGAGGTTCAAGGTCCTCCACAACTTCTGCTGGGAAAATCTCAGCGAGCCCAGCTCCAAGCATAATGGGAGCAGGTTCGGCAGCCCTTCCTTCGGGATGGAACATGCGCAGCAAAGCCTGATTCGTATGCGTGACTCGCCGATTTGCATCGAGTGAAAGCACGCCAGTCGGAATGCTCTCAAGAATCGTTTCCATCTGCTGGCGTCGCTGGTCAAGTTCAGTATTCGCCACACCCAATTCTCGAGTCGAATTCTCAAGCTGGCTGCGGCTGCCCTCAAGCTCTTCGGCCATTCGATTGAATGACCGGACAAAGTCGCCGATCTCGTCGGCTGCGCTGACATCCACGCGATAGTCCAACCGACCTCGCGAAATCTCTTGCGTGGCTTCCGCCAGTGCCGCTAGAGGGCGCGTTACCAACTTGGCCAGAAAGAGGGCCAGCCATGTGCTGACAAACAAAACGACCATCGTGATCAACAGAAGCAGCCCGACATAAGTCTGCCGAACGCGTCTCCGCTCACGACTTAGCTGAAAGTAGCGTTGCTGCCCGGCCTCGACCTGATGGACCGTTTGAGAGAAATCATGCGGTAGAGGGATCGCAACGAGGATTAGCCCTCCGTCAGGAATCGCGGCGCTGCCGACTGTGTAATCCGTCTGCTGCCATGTGAACCGCGCCGGCTGCCCGGCCTTGACGGCGTCAATCGGCAGGAAGCGTTTCAGCACTGGCCACGACGCAGGTAGATTGAACGTCGCTTCAGCGTTATCTCCACGGACCGCCACCGCGAACCCACCCTGCATTGTGATCTCGTGGTGTTGAAATTCCCCGGTAACCGCTGCGAAGCCATGTCCTCGAAAGGCATGCTCAACATCAGGCGACGCAGCGATCGAAGCTGCTTCCGACTTCGCGTTCTGCTGTGCATATTGCGTGAGCAGTGAGACCATGGATTGCGTATCGGAGTGCACCTCTTCGACCGGTGTGGAGAACCACTTGTCAATCGAGCGGTTCATCAGCCCGTACGCAAACCAGTACATCACCATCACCGGAACGAAAGACAGTAGCAGCGCCCCGGCTACCATCCGTGTGCGGAACTTCGATCCCAACACCCCCATCCGGCGCTCAGCAAACAGCTTGAGCAGGTTCCGCGCGAGGACGAACGTCAAGGCTACAAACAAAAGAGAAATCAGCAGGGAGAGCGCATAGAAAACGATGGCTTGCTGGTTCGTCTCGGCGTCAAGAATGGTGTTGTTGAAGGCCGTCTGTGAAGCGAGCACAACGAACAGTGCAATCACGGCCACGGCAAGCAGGATGATGACCTGCTTTCGGTCGTACCGCTTCGCTGCTCGCGTTGGAACCGGAGAGTTCAACCCAATCAAGGCGCAGGATGCGCGCCCCCTCTCCGAATTATAGATGCAGCAAATCCGGTGAGGACGCGGCCCGTAGCCGATTTATCAATGGATTCCTGGACGAGCGTAAAGCGCGGAAACCAGCGCGTCATATGCGGGCTTCGGCCGATACGAGCCGTCGAAAATAAGCGCGCTTCCTCGTGTGCCGCGTGAATGCGAGCCGATCCACGACCATTTGTCCGTGAACCCCCAAGTCTGAATTGCCGTGCAGCCCGGGTGTGCGAGGCAAACTCGGGTCACGCTTCGATAGACGTCCGCCTGTCCCATTAGATCTTTTTCGTCGGATTCTCTTCCCGAGTTAACAGGAACGGAAACATCCAGTTCCGTGATCTGTACCTGGAGCCCGAGATTGGTGAGTCGCTCAATGTTGGCCGAGAGTGCATGTGTGTCGAATCCCGGCGCGATATGCGTCTCGAGACCGACGCCATCGATCGGAACTCCCCGATCTTTGAAGTCTCGCACCATGGCGTAGACCGCATCGGACTTCCGGTTCATCTCTTCCGCTTCGGCCTCGTTATAAAAGAGTAGAGCATGAGGTTCCGCTTCATGAGCCCAGCGGAAGGCCTGCTCCACATAAGCTGTCCCTTTGCCGGACATCCCGATGCCCGGCTGGTTATACCAGATGGAATCCTTCGCATCGCCTTTTTCATTCAACGCCTCGTTAACTACATCCCACGCGAATACCTCACCCGCATAGTGCTTCATCTCAGTGGTGATGTGATCGCGCAGAAGGCCTGCGAGTTGGTCCGGCGTGAAGCGCCCTTGCGTCAGCCATAGCGGAGAGTCGTGGTCCCATACCAGGCAGTGTCCGCGCACTTTCATGCCATGTGCCCGAGCGAACCTAACAACCTCATCACCTTGTGAGAATTCGAAGCTCTGATCGCGGCGCACGACTGACCATTTCATAGCGTCTTCCGCTTCAACCATGTTGAACTCGCGGGACAGAGTGGCGGAATACGCGGCTTCAGAGAAAAGAGAGGGGCGTACAGCCGTACCAATCAGAATCCCGGCCCGATCAGCCGCTTCGCGAAGAGTCTCGGGACTCCGCGCCAAAGCTGCGGTTACCAGCGCCATCACGAACAAACGTCTCAGTCGCATATATGACACATTCGCTACTGTTCATCTTTAGCCTTCGGCAGGAATCTCTGTAAAGGACATCCGTCACATTTCACCTTCGATTTCCCGCAATGGAACTTGCCGACTCCGACAAGCAGTCCATGCATCTCGTTATAGACCTGCACCTGCGCCGTTCGATGCGCCGTGCTCATCGGCGATGGCGGGTGCACAATTCCCGGAAATCCCGACTCCAGCGGCAAAGAGTCTCCTTTGCGGACTTGCTCTTGTTGTTCTGTCACTGGCCTCAGAGCCCGTTCGAACAGCGTTCGAATCTCTTCGTAATCAGTCTTCTCGGGCAGAATGTCATGCCGGTCCAGGACGCGTCGCGTATAAGCATCGACCACAAAAACGGGATGATTCCCGGCATAAAGAAGAATGGAATCGGCCGTCTCCGGACCAATACCATTCAAATCCAATAATTGTTCCCGGAGCCTGCCCGTCCGTTGCGCGAACATCTTTTCCAGAGATCCCTCATAGTGAAGGTCCAAAAAAGAGATGAAGATCTTGAGTCGTTGCGCTTTCTGGCGGAAGTAGCCGGACGGCCGAATCAGCCGCTCCAATCGGGATCGTTTCAAATTCCGTATTCCATCGACACTCAACACTCCTGCGTCGCGCAGGTTCCGAATGGCGCGCTCAACGTTCGTCCAAGAAGTGTTCTGCGTCAGATACGCCCCTACGATCACTTCAAAGGGCGATTCCGCCGGCCACCAGTGCTGAGGTCCCCACGCACGGTATAGGGCGCGATAATAACTTCGGATCTCAGCGTCTTTTCCGGTCATGATGTTTCGAGTCATCGTCGTATCGCACTTGGCCAACGCCCGGCACCACGGCCGGGTAACTCTCCCGACGGGCCTTAACACTTACTGAGGTGCATGTACCTGCGTGGAAGTCCTTGTCTCAGAACGCCTAAAAAGGCGCATTTTTCACGCTTTTTGCACGGGAACACCGCATTCTGCGCCAGGTCCAAGTACTTCGGTAAGTGGTGCAGTAATCCACTTGCATTGACAATTTATGTCAACGCGATCGAGCTGCATTTCTCTCCCATGATACGCAGCCCGTTGCGCCATGCCTTGCAAAACTGTGAGGCGTCGTTCCATTTACGTGGTCAGGAGATCTGCGTATGTCGCAACGGCTGGGTGATCTTCTCGTCAAAGAGAAAATCATCACACCAGAGCAGTTGGAACAGGCGAATAAGGTGCAGAAAGAGCAGAGCTGCCGTCTCGGCTCTGCCTTGGTCAAGCTCGGCTTTCTCACCGACGAAGACGTGACCAACTTCCTTTCGCGCCAGTATGGCGTCCCCGCCATCAATCTCTCTTACTTCGAAATTGACCCTGCGGTCGTCAAGCTGATTCCGTTCGAAACTGCCAAGCGTTACCAGATTCTCCCTCTCAGTCGCGTGGGCGCATCGCTCACCATCGCCATGGTCGATCCGACAAACGTCTTCGCCATGGACGATATCAAGTTCATGACTGGTTTCAATATCGAGCCGGTGGTTGCCTCCGAAAGCTCCATTCTCGCCGGAATCGACAAAGCCTACGGCGCCACGAAAGAAGAAGATCTCGAATCCGTCATGCAGTCCATGACGGAGCTCGGCGACGAAGACGTCGAATTGCAGGCCGAGCAGGCGGAGATCGGGCTCTCCGAACTGGAAAAGGCCGCCGATGAAGCTCCAGTCGTTAAGCTGGTCAACGTCATTCTTGGCGATGCCGTGAAACGGGGCGCCAGCGATATCCACATCGAGCCTTACGAAAAAGAGTTCCGCGTCCGTTTCCGTATTGACGGTGTCCTGCAGTCGATCATGTCGCCGCCCATGAAGCTTCGCGACGCGATCACCTCCCGCCTGAAGATCATGTCGAAGCTCGACATCAGCGAAAAGCGTCTGCCGCAAGACGGCCGCATCATGCTAAAGATGAACATCGGCGGGCGCAAGAAGCAGCTCGACTTCCGTGTTAGCACTCTGCCTGTTCTCTGGGGCGAAAAAATCGTGCTCCGGTTGCTCGACAAAGAGAATCTCCGCCTCGATATGACCAAGCTCGGTTTCGAAGCCGAGTCCCTGGTCAAGTTCGAGAAAGCTATCTTGAAGCCCTACGGTATGGTGCTGGTCACGGGACCCACGGGATCAGGCAAAACCAACACTCTATACTCCTCGATCTCCCGTTTGAATCAGCCCGATACCAACATCATGACGGCCGAAGATCCGGTCGAATTTCAGTTGGGCGGCGTCAACCAGGTGCAAATGAAAGAGCAGATCGGCTTGAACTTCGCCGCTGCCCTCCGATCGTTCCTGCGGCAGGATCCCAACATCATTCTCGTCGGTGAAATTCGAGACTTCGAGACCGCCGAAATCGCGATCAAAGCCGCTCTTACCGGACACCTCGTTCTTTCTACACTGCACACCAACGGCGCTCCGGAGACCATCACCCGTCTGATGAACATGGGTATTGAACCGTTCCTGGTCGCGACCTCGGTGCACCTGATCTGCGCCCAGCGTCTTGTCCGTCGCATTTGTAAAGACTGCATCGAGCCAATCGAGGTACCGCCTCAAACGCTGATCGACGCAGGGTTCACTCCAGAGGAATCCAAGACGGTCAAGATTCAGAAAGGCAAAGGCTGCACCGTTTGCAACAACACTGGCTACAAAGGCCGCTGCGGTTTGTATGAAGTCATGGAGGTCGATGACGAGATCCGGGAACTGGTTTTGGTCGGCGCTTCGGCCGTGGAATTGAAAAAGAAAGCCATCGAGCGGGGGATGATCACATTGCGTCGCAGCGGACTGATAAAAGTCGCGGCGGGTATGACCACGCTCGAAGAAGTCGCACGCGAAACGATTCACTAGTCGCAGGACTAACTGAAAGGGAACTTTGCCATGGGTTTGTCGTTAAGCGATCTGCTCAAACGAATGCTGGAGATGAATGGCAGCGACCTGCACATCACCACCAACTCGCCGCCACAAATTCGTGTGCACGGCCACCTCGTGCCCCTCGATCTGCCGCAGATGACGCCGGCCGAGACCAAGCAGTTGGCCTATAGCGTGATGACCGACTCGCAGAAGCATCGGTTTGAAGAAAGCCTCGAACTGGACTTCTCGTTCGGCTTGAAGGGACTCGCTCGTTTCCGTGCCAACGTCTTCAATCAACGCGGCGCCACGGCTGCAGTCTTTCGTCTCATTCCTTTCGAGATCAAGTCTTTCAACCAGCTAGGTCTCCCGACGGTCGTGAGCAAGATGTGCGACAAGCCTCGCGGCCTGGTGCTCGTCACCGGACCGACAGGCTCGGGCAAGTCCACGACGCTGGCCGCCATGATCGACAAGATCAATAGCGAACGCCACGACCACATTCTGACGATTGAAGACCCGATCGAGTTTGTGCACATGAACAAGAACTGTGTCGTGAATCAGCGCGAACTGCACGCGGATACCAAGAGCTTCACTGATGCATTGCGCGCTGCTCTTCGTGAAGATCCGGATGTCGTGCTGATCGGCGAAATGCGTGATCTGGAAACCATCGAATCCGCGCTGCGAATCGCCGAAACCGGTCACTTGACCTTCGGCACGCTGCACACGAACTCAGCGACATCGACCATCAACCGTATTATCGACGTCTTCCCGGCGCACCAGCAGCCGCAGATTCGGGCTCAGCTTTCGCTTGTGCTTGAAGGCATCATGTGCCAAAGCCTTGTGCCAAAGACTGACGGCAAAGGACGCGCCATGATCATGGAAGTGCTCGTGCCCAACGCTGCCGTGCGCAACCTGATCCGCGAAGACAAAATTCACCAGATTTATTCGTCGATGCAGTCCGGACAGGAGAAGTTCGGAATGCAGACGTTCAATCAGTCGCTGGCCACGGCCTATTTCCAGAAACAGATCTCGTTGGAAACGGCTCTGGCTCGCTCCAGCAACGTCGACGAGCTGCAGGAAATGATTAACCGCGGCGCCAGTCTTATGAGCCGACCGACATCGGCCAGTTCATCTCTGGCGCGCGGAGCTGCTACTTCCAAGCACTAAACGAGTCTTGGAGACGCAGATGAGAAAGATCAGTTCCACCGAGCAAGGTACGTCAGTGAGGAGAGGCTAAACCATGCCAGTCTTTACGTTTTCCGGGAAGGACGCATCAGGACAGAAAGTATCAGGTGAGCGCATCGCTGCCAACAAGCAGTCGCTCGCTCAGGCTTTGCGCCGCGAGCGAATTACGCCAGGCGCTATTCGCGAAAAAGGCAAAGAGTTCTCCATGCCTACCTTCGGCTCGGGCAAGGTCAAGACCAAGGACATTGCCATCTTCTTTCGGCAATTCTCGGTCATGATCGACGCCGGCCTTCCATTGGTCCAGTGTCTTGAGATCCTGGCCGCAAACCAGGAGAACCCGGCATTTCAGAAGACGCTCACAGGGGTTCGAACCACCGTCGAAGGTGGCGCCACGCTGGCCAATGCCATGCGTCAGTACCCCGTCGTTTTCGACGACCTCACCACGAACATGATCGAAGCTGGTGAAACCGGCGGTATTCTGGACGTCATCCTGCAGCGCCTCGCCACCTACGTCGAAAAGGCCGTGCGTTTGAAGGCTGCTGTCAAGTCAGCTTTGATTTACCCCGTCGCCGTCGTCGGCATGGCCGTTTTGATCGTCGGCGCCCTGCTCAAGTGGGTCGTTCCGATTTTCGCGAATTTGTTTGCCGGCCTCGGAGTCAGCCTGCCTCTTCCCACCCGCATCACGATCGGACTCAGCGCTTTCGTCCAAACGTTCTGGTGGGTCTTCCTGGCCGGTGGAATTGGCTCATGGTTCGGCGTAAAACAGATTCGTAAGGATCCCCGTGGAAAGTACTACTTCGACAAGATGCTGCTGCATCTCCCGGTTGTCGGAAGCTTGCTCCGGAAGATCGCGGTGGGCCGCTTCACTCGTACGCTGGGCACACTGATCACCTCGGGCGTGCCGATCCTCGAAGGCTTAAGCATCACCGCCAGAACGTCTGGCAACGCCGTTCTCGAAGAGGCTCTGATGAAGGTACGCAAGGCGATCGAAGAAGGTCGCACCATCGTAGATCCCCTCCGCGAATGCGGAGTGTTTCCCAACATGGTCACGCAGATGATCGGAGTCGGTGAGGCCACAGGCGCCATGGACTCCATGTTGCAGAAGATTGCCGACTTCTACGAAGAAGAAGTCGACGCCGCCACCAAAGACATGCTCGCCATGCTCGAACCGGTCATCATCGGAATTCTGGGTATCAGCATCGGCGGCATCGTTGTTTCGCTCTATATGCCGCTGTTTGCCATGATCGCCAAACTGGCTGGATAAAAAAGCAAGTTTCAAAGTTTCACGGGTTTCAAGGTTTCAAAGTTGACTCGACATCTCAGCGACTTTGCAAACCTTGAACTCTTGGAACTTCGAAACCTTGAAACTTGGGTCCTTCATGCAATCGACGTTTGACGAGCGGAATTGGCTGGTCTGGCTGGTCCGGGTCCGCATCTTCATCCTGACGCTTTTGCTCGCCATTGAACTCGCGGTGGCGCAGTTCAGCCCCGCCCCCATTCCGTGGCGCCTGTTTCTCACCACCATTTTATTCTGGTACAGCCTCTCGCTCTTTTATGTGCTGCTTCTTTCATTCTGGCAGGAGCACAGGCTTCAGGCCACGCTGCAGATACTCACAGATGTTGCGCTGGTCAGCCTGGTCATTCACGAAACCGGAGGTTGGGACAGCTCCCTGAACTTTCTCTATCCGCTGGTGATCATCGTTGCCAGCGTGCTCCTGCCCAGAATGTGGGCAGGCCTCATTGCGGCTCTGGCCTTCATCCTCTACGGGACTGTGTTGGAGTTGAACTACTACGCCGTTGTTCCGTCGTATTGCACGACCCATCCCGGACTGAAAGCGCTGCAGGCGATCATTTTCGTAAATCTATTCGCGTTTCTCGCTGTCGCGTATCTCGCCGGTTTGCTGACGGCCAAACTGCGCCAGGTTGGAGTGCAGTTGCAAGACGCGAGTGGAGCTCTCGAAAGCCTTCAGGCTGTGCACGAGAACATCATCCATTCCATCAGCAGTGGCTTGATCACTACCAGTCTCGATGGCCGGATCACGCTGGTGAATCCGGCAGCCCAAAGATTATTGGAACGAACCCCAGCACAATTGATCGGTAGCTCTGTCAGTCAACTGTTTCTTGATCCTCTGCCGACGGTCAGTTCACAAGAGGCGCATGGAGAGGTGCGGTTTGATCCACCTACCAAATACCGCAAGACACTGCGCGTGCGCGTTACCGCTCTCACCGTCCCGGACCGCGGAGAACTCGGCTATGTGTACGCCTTCGATGACTTGACAGAAATTCGCCGCCTGGAGCGCGAGGTCCGTATGCAGGACCGGCTCGCAGCCGTTGGTCGCCTTGCCGCCGCCATTGCACACGAAATCCGCAACCCCCTGACTTCCATTGCCGGTTCAGTCAGCATGCTCTCCGGTGTGCCCGAAATGAATGAGGATCACCGCCGCCTGCTCGACATCGTCACCCGCGAGTCGCAGAGATTGAACTCAATCATTACTGACTTTCTCGCGTACTCGCGCCCCAAGCAATATCGCTTTGACAAAGTCGACCTTATTCACCTTCTGGAAGATACATTGACATTGATGGATCACCGGATGATTTCTGAAAAAACCGGCATAAGCATTCATCGCAAATATTCTGTCGATCATGCGCTGGTCTTTGCCGATGGAGACAAGCTCAAGCAGGTGTTCTGGAACCTCTGTGAAAATGCTGTCCGGGCCATGAAGACCGGGGGCACATTGACCGTCGCTCTGGAACAGTTAAATAACGAAGACTGGCAGATTTCGTTCATCGATACGGGCAGGGGCATGACTCCGCAGCAGGTGGAAAAGATTTTTGAGCCTTTCCAGTCCAACTTTGAGGGTGGCACCGGGCTCGGACTGGCCATCGTTTACCAGATTGTCCAGGCCCATGAAGGTAAAGTGTGGGCGCGTTCCAAGCCGGCACAGGGAACGACTTTCATCTTGCGCTTGCGACGGATCGACGCTGGGCGCATGATCTCGGCGCCTCACCAGATCGCAGCTTCGGAAAAGGATCCGGCATACTCCGCCAGCCAATCCTTGACCTTAGCCGCCGGAGGAGGTGCGCGTGGCTAACATTCTTGTTTGCGACGACGAGCGCTCCATCTGCGAAATGCTCGATATCTCGCTCCGCCGCGAAGGGCACAAGGTCGAAACCGTCCAGTCTGGGCAGGCGGCAAAAAGCAAGATTGACGGCGCTCTCTACGACGTCATCATTACCGACATCAAGATGCCGAACATCGACGGCATCGAAGTGTTGCGCCACGCGCACAAGATCTCGCCCGATTCCGCCGTCATTCTCATTACCGCCGTCGACGACTACGAAGCCGCCGTCGAAGCCGTAAAGGCTGGTGGGGCGTCCGATTACATTCGCAAGAACCCCGGCCTGGTCGATGAAATCAAGCTGGCGATCAACCGTGCGCTTGAAAAGCTCACTCTGAGCAAACAGAATTTCGCATTCCGCCGTGATGCCGCGACTCGCAATTCTCTCGACAACATCATCGGATCAAGCTCTGCGATGGAGAAGCTGAAGCAAACCGTGCGCACCGTTGCGTCTACCGCGAGTACGGTCCTGATCCATGGCGAAAGTGGTACTGGTAAGGAACTCGTCGCGCGTGCCGTACACGTATGCTCTCCGCGCGCAACCGATGCATTCGTGTCCGTCAACTGCGGTGCCTTTCCCGAAACGCTCCTCGAGAGTGAACTTTTCGGATACGTCAAGGGTGCATTTACCGGCGCAAATCAGAACAAGCGGGGATTATTCGAAGTTGCGGATGCGGGAACCATCTTCCTTGATGAAATCAGCGAGATGACGCTGGCGATGCAGGTGAAGCTTCTGCGCGTGCTGCAGGAACGGAGTGTGCGCCCCGTCGGAGGCACCAGCGAGATCGCAATCGACGTTCGCGTGATTGCTGCTACGAACCGCGATCTCGACAAATCCGTTGCCGAAAATCTTTTCCGCGAAGATCTCTACTACCGCCTGAATGTTATCCCCATTCGCGTTCCTCCATTGCGCGAGCGTCCGGAAGACATCCCTTTGCTGGCGAACCATTTCCTTAAGAAGTACGCCAGCGCAGCAGGACGCAGCATCTTGCGCGTCCATTCAGGCTCACTCCAATCCCTGTGCGGATATGAGTGGCCTGGAAACGTACGCCAACTGGAAAACACGATCGAACGCGCGGTAGCCCTCGAGACGACCGACGAGTTACACGTCGAACTTCCCGCCGAGCGCCCAAAGGCCCGGGCCGCCGCTGCCGCTGCCAACGGCTCCGGACTGCCGGAAGTTGGGGGTGAGCTTACTCTTCCCGATGGCTTCGGAATGGAAAATTATGTCGCCGGCATTGAGCGCTCCCTTCTTCAAAGCGCTCTGAACCAGAGCGGAGGCGTCCAAACCAAGGCCGCCGATGTCCTCGGAATTTCTTACCGCTCTTTCCGCCACCTGATGAAAAAATACGGCCTCTAGCAAAATTGCTAGTAGCTGTGGAAATTGTTCTATTGCATGCGGATCTAAGCCCAAGGGGCTAGGGCCGATCGTGTAAATTGTGCCGAGCGGCGCTGTACACATGGAATTTTCGTCTAGGGTGTTTGCCTGAGTGAGCGATATTTTCAGCTACGGGTTTTAATCCGCGTGCTCTTCCTTTTGAAATTCTTGCCTCCTATCGTTCAGTCATAACAGAAACATGTCAGCATTCCATCAGCGTGCTGCCGTCTCTTCGGCACGTACACCTGCGTGTTTTAGCGCTGATTTCGCTTTCGAACGGAGCCGAATCGCTCTTCTGCAGTTTCATCGAACTTTCATCCCGTTTTGCGGAGAAATGTGTACGCTTCGCAAGTATCTGTGGAAAAGACTTTTGTGGGACTTTACTGCCATTCGTCTCAAAATGGCAACGTGGATGCTATGACAACCAGTAACAAGGCCGCGCACCTTCTCGGTGAGGCAAATCCAAAAATAGGGGAGGATGGGATGAAAGAGCAGACTGTTCGGCTCGGTCCGCGCGAACAGCAGATCGTAGACTTGCTCCTGCAAGGATGCGATAACGCCGAAATCGCTACCCAACTCAACATGGCACGGCGCACTGTGAAAGCTCATTTCAACCGGTTGTTCCTTCGTTTCGGAATCACCGGTGGTATCAAGCGAGTCAAACTCGCAACCCTTTTGTACCGGAGGCAAGCATGTCAGCAAACGAACGTTATGGAAACCGTATCCCCAATGAACGTGAGCACCGGGTCATCCAGCTCGTTGCCGAAGGCTTGAAGAACAAAGAAGTTGCCGATGCCATCGGAACGACGGAGCATGTCGTGAAGAATTATCTTCGCGTCATCTATGACAAGCTGGGGTTATGGAATCGCGTTGAGCTGGCTCTCTGGTATGAATCGCGGCGGACGCCGGCAACCATGTTGATGAACTAGGGGTGCGCTTCATGGGCGGGCGAGCGGCGGTCGTGCTCAGCCCCGCCACACTCCGTCAATGGCAACCGAACGCCGGCAGGTTGCGCAGTCTTTCGCCCGCTCCCGGGACTCCTCTTTGGGCTGCGGAATCAAGCAGCACGCGTCCTTGTTCGCAATTCTTGGAGACTCCATCTCCTCGAAGGTAAAGGTCTGCCAACAAGAGCGTCGCTTCGCCGTTGTGTTTTGCAATCGACTTCCATAGCCACTTTGCCGCTTCTGCGCCGTCGCGCCCTTGTCCGGGAGTGCCGCTAAGATAGCGCTGCGCCGTCGCCAGTTCCTCAGCACCGCCGCCGATCGATGCGGAAGCTGCTTTCGGCTCGATGCGGCGTGTTTCACTGGCCCTCACGACCTCACTCGGCCTTTGCTTTTCTGGACCGGTTCTGGTCGCGGCGCTCGTCTTCGATGCCGCATCCGGCGCCTCGTTTTTTGCGGGACTCGTTGGAGCCGTCTCTGTCTTCGGCGCCGATGCAGGTGTCGTTGAAACGGGCGCATTCTCGATCGCGGTTGCAGGCGGCGGTGGCGACGCCTCATTTGCTGCCTGTGAAGACTGCGCACTTTTCCATGCCAGGTAGCCCAACCCGAGAATAACGATCGCCAGTGCGGCAGCTATGTAGTACCGGTATGAGCTTGAGCGTTGCGGTCCGTACTCCCACTCTTCCTCGTCCACATCGGCCGGAGCACGCAGACTCTGAAACAAAGAAAGATCGTTATGAACAACCGGAACCGAATAGACCGGAACCTCGTCTTCTTGCGGATCAGCTTCTTCGTAATACTCGCCTGACGGTTCATCCTCCATCATTTCTTCTCGAAATTGTTTCGCTGGGCGCTCAGATCCTGAGACCGAGGGATCCGGTGCAGCATGCTTCGGCCCGAATCCGTTGCCGCGGTTCTCATCAAATGTTCCAGTGGTTGAGCTAGCAGATTTTTCCGTTTCGATCTTCTCTCCGCAGTTTCCGCAGAATTGATGGGTATCCGGGTTTTCGACGCCGCAAGAGGGACAATACACCATCTTCTCAGACGTCCGCCGCTGCACGCTTAGCTCTCGGGATGGTAGCGAGGTAACCCTCGCGCCACGAGGCTGCACATCCCGCTGCCGCTGTTCCTCCTCGAGTTCCCGCAACAGGTCCGCGACCGCTTCATCGCGCCTCTCCGGAGGATTGGTGAAATACACCTCCGCCCAGCGGTTCATGTTTTCAGCCAGCAGTGAGTTTTGCAACGGATTCAACTCAGATTTGGGCAGGGGATTCGAAGGCTCGGTCGGCTCAGTCATGCGTGCCAAGCACTCCTCCTTGGAAATCGGATTCTTGTGTGAGATGGATCGGTAGATATGATTGCAAGCTTAAGACCAAAGGTTGTCGCTCGTCGTTACCCAGTCGACTCTAAAACGGCATCTCAGTTGCACGGTTTCCGGGAGGCAGGCTCAAAGTGGTCAAGTTGAGCGTCGCGCTGACTGGCAAATTTGCCCTTTGGCGTCTTGCCATACAGGTCAGCTCCCGGACAGTAGTATTGCCCCGTCCGTTGGTCGACCCACACCTGCGTTGCAGGATTCCCCTTGTCTTCCGGAGGTTCTGGCTCGTCCGCTAGACCCAATTGGATCAGCATCCGATCCCACAAAGACATCTCCGTGCTAGGTGTCTTCTGCTGCTGTCCCGCTGCAGCAGGATTCTGTGAAGCATTCGCCCCGACAGAGTGGTTCGACATCATTCCCCAGAAGATCACGCAGATCACGAGAACAACCGCGATGGCCAGGTAGATGTCCCCACGCCGCGTGCTCCAGAATTGCGCCAGGGAACCGGAACGCTTATCTGCAACTAATCGCTCCAGAAAATCCTTGGCCGACGCCGCGGAACTCCAGTCTGTCGGCCGGTTCAATTTTTGGATCGCCATCGTCTGCGCACCCTGATCTTCTTCGGGAGTCGCGGGCTCCTCGGCACTCGTAGACTCCTCGAGACTTGTCGACTCCTCAGGGCTTGATTCTTCCTCGACAGATCGCAGCAGCTCCGCCAAATTGGCGATCTCTTCCGGAGACGGTACCCCAGTAGCCGCCGTGTCCGTCTCCGAATCTTGCTCTGCAGAAATCGCAGGCGCGGCCATCAGCTGCGCAAGGTCCAAGTCGAGCTGTGTTTGCGGTATCGTGCCAGTTGGATCGGTGTTGGGGACATCGGCTTCTTCTTTGTCTGCAGGAGTTTCCTGTGTCAGCGCAACCTCGGCCCCCGTCGTCATCGGGGCGTGCTCCCCATTTCGCGAGAATCCGCACTCACCGCAAAACTGTTCATCGGCCAGAAGTTCGTGTCCGCATCTGGCGCACGGCGCAGTCGCAAGGGGATGTTTCAGCGTTGCGGCCGCACCTTCGGTGCTGCCATCGGTTTTGTCGACCAAAGCCGCCAGATTGGGTTGCAATTTCTCAAGGGCTTGCAACATTGCGGCGCGTTCTGACGCCAGTGATTTCTTCCAGGTAGCCTCTTCCTCCCTTACTAATGCTTCTGTCACCAGCCCCGCCATCAATTGGCAGGTGTGAACGTCTTGTTCGGGGAACGCACCTGCTTCCGAATAATAGAGCTCCAGTGCTCCCGCAACGTCCCCGTGCAGAAATACGGGGGCGGCGATCAGAGCCTGTATGCCTCGACCCTGAAACACTTGCTTGTCGACCGCGGCCTCCCCGAAAATATCGCTGCAACGGAGAACTTGGCCTGTCTTGATACAGCTGTATAGGGAGTCTTTTTGTACAGGAACTGCGCTGTTTGCAGAAGGCGGGTTTTGTCCTGCGACGGCGCGGTAGTGCATAGATGCACCTTCAACCAGGCCGATCGCCGACCCGCTCGCTCCGCTGATTTCAACCGCCCGTTCGGCAACCAGCGACATCGCGCTTTCAAGATCGAGTTGACGCACCTGAATCTGCCGCTGCGTTTCTACAATCTTTCCCAGCGTTACGGTGTAATCTGCTGGAGCGGCTGATTTCTGGCTGGTCGGCAAAGATACCTGTTCGCTTGGGGCAGCCGCGGCGCGGTTCTCAGCCTCAATCTGATCGCGTTTTCTATCGAGATTCTGCTCGATTTCCCGGCGCTCGCGATTGTGCTCTTGCAGCACGTAGGCCGCTTCCAGCAGCCTATCGAGAGTCTGCTCGTCGAGAATCGGTTTACTCTTTTCTTCTGACACAGTTGCGCTTATTGCCAATGGTCAGCCCTCGCAGCGCAGTCCCCTGCGTTCAGGAATGCGGACTTTTCATTGCAAGTTCTGCGCCAACCGGCAGGAACGAGACTCCTGTATCACGATGAATGGAGCTTTTGGAGGACGGAGCACGTTTCGAGCCCCTTGGCGGAGGGCTATATCTCCCAATAGTTTAACGCCCGGGAAGCGCTCTAGCGAGTGATGTTACAAGAACTTGGCATTCTCGGCACCGATCAGGGAAGCCTCTCAGTAACCAGCCGACGGTAAGAGTTACCGTGCAGAGAAGTGCATACCCGGGCAATTTTCTACCCCTACGCCAGAATCGATACGCCATCCTCTCCGCGCTTCCGGCTCATGAAGAAGTAAACCGCCGGGGTGATAATCAGGGATAGCACCATCGAAATCAGTACTCCTCCAATCACAGCAATCGCCAGCGGTTGCAACATCTGTGATCCGGCTCCTAATGCGAATGCCAGTGGCAGCATGCCTGCCATGGTGGCAAGCGCCGTCATCGCGATCGGACGCAACCTCCGCCTTGCCGCCAGCAGCATCGCGTCTTCGGCGGATTTCCCCAGTGCGCGCATCTTCTGATCAGCGTCGAGCAGCAAAATTCCGTTCTTCGCCACGATGCCAATCACCATGATCACGCCCATAAACGAGGAGATGTTGAAGGTCGTGCGCGTGATGAGCAGCGCGATAAATACCCCTGATATCGACAGAAGTGCGGATGACAAAATTGCGACCGGCGCCGCGAAACTGCCAAATTCAAATAACAGCACAATGAACAGAAGCATGATAGCAATGATGAGCACGATGATCAGGTCGTGAAAGTTGCTCTGCTGCTCCGCGTATTGCCCGCCGTAAATCACTCGAATACTTGAGGGAATGTGCAGAGCCGCTACCGCTTTCTGTACGTCTGCCATTCCACTGCCCAGACCTCTGCCTTCCAGCCGCGCCGTGATCGCGACGTCTCGTTGCAGGTTCTCGCGCCGAATCTCCGTTTGACCTGGCGTCTCAACGATCTGCGCTAATGCTCCCAAAGTTGCGGTATGCCCGCTGCTGCTGACCAGCAACGTGTCCCGCATGGCCTCCAGCGTCGCTCGATTTGTCGCAGGAAATCGGACTCGCAGCGTGTATGCGCGATCGTTGGTCACAACCGGCGTTGGCGCGGGTTCGCCTTCCAGAATGGCGGAAGCATCTGTGGCCACTTCTTCAGCCGTAAATCCGGCTCTTGCCGCAACACTTGGATCCACTTGAAACGTTACGGCGGGGCCGCTGATCGTATTCTCAATTCCATTGAGAACGTCCACCACGCCTTTAATCTTCCCAATAGAATCAGCGACCTTTGGTGCCCATTCCTCCAATTGCTTGGGGTCCTGGGAGAACAGCTTGATCTGAATCGGCTCCGGCGCCGAAGTGAGGTCTCCAATCATGTCTTGCAATACTTGAACAAACTCGATTTTCAGAGACGGCTCTTCCCGATTAACCGTTTCCCGAACGTCGCTGATAATGTCCTCGATATCGCGTTGCCGCTTCGCTTTTAGCTTTACCAGAATGTCGCCACGATTCGCTTCCGTTACCGCAGCCAGACCGAGTTCAAGGCCAGTGCGCCGCGATGAACTTTCGACCTCCGGAACGTCGCGAAGAATCTGTTCCACATGGCTGATGACCCGATTCGTTTCGGTCAAGGAACTACCCGACGGACTCCAATAGTCCAGCACGAATCCTCCTTCGTCCATCTCGGGCAGCAGGTCGGTATCGGTGAAGTTGAAACAGACGAATGCAACGACCGCCAGCGCAATGCTGAAGACGATCAGCGTCCTGGGTCTTTCGAGCGAGCGCCGCAGCCAGTGCTCGTGGAACTGGATCACACGATGGAAGAATCCCCCTACGTGTTTTTCTTCTGCGGCAAGAAGTTTCTCCGCCTCGTTCCCCTCCGAAGACTCGGAGACGTTTTCTTCTGTCGATCGATTTTCCTCCGTGCTTCCGTTCTTCTGGTTTTTCCTCCTGATAAAGTACTGGCTCAGGTTGGGAGTCCACGTCATCGCCAGAGCAAGAGATGTGATCAACGAAACGCTCATGGTGATTGCCAGGGCCCGGAAGAACACGCCGTAAACGCCGGTGATGACGATTAGAGGAATGAATACCACAATCGGTGTGATCGTCGATCCCACCAGCGGCACCGTGATCTCTCGAAGCGCGCTCCGAATCGCCTCGATCCGCGACTGCCCGAGATCACGATGCAGCACGATATTTTCCACCACCACGATCGCGTCGTCGATCACCAGTCCCACTGCTGCCGCAAGACCGCCCAGCGTCATCAAGTTAAAGGTCTCACCCATCAGCTTGAGAGCAATGAACGTGACCAGCACGGTCACGGGGATAACTAATCCCGCAACCAGAGAAGTGCCCCAGTCCCGCAGGAATACCACGAGAATGATCGAAGCCAGAACGAGTCCCAGAAGGATTGCGTCTCGCACGCTTTTGATCGAGCCATTCACGATGATTGATTGGTCGTAGAAAGGCTCAATCTTGATTCCAGGAGGCAGCGTCTTCTTGATATTCTCGATCTCGTCGTGGACTTCCTTCGCAATCACCACAGTGTTGCCATCGGGCTGACGATTGATATTGAGGAGCACAGCAGGCTTGCCATTCGCGGTGACAACCGTGTAAATGGGCTTTACTCCGGGACCTACCAAGGCCACATCGCCCACTCGAACTGGAATTCCCGTGGACGTATTCTTGATGACCGCATTTGCAATCTGCTCTGGCGTCCGGACTTGCCCACTCACGAGGCCGAGGTAGAGCTGGTGGTTCCGCTCGAGCAGTCCCGGTGAGTCAATGAGATTCGTGCGTCGTATGGTGTCGAGAACGTCCTGTACCGTGACGCTAGTCGTCAGCAATTTCGCGGGATCGGGCGTGATTTGAAACTCCGGCTCCTGCCCCCCTTGAATGATCACAGTCGAAACACCTTCGAGCCGGTTGAGCCGAGGCTTCATCTCATACGTCGCCATTTCCCATAGCCTTGTCTGCGGTGTGGTATCGGATGTGAGGCTGTAGGCGATGATCGGAAACGCGGCAAACGTCAGGCGATCCGCCCTGATCTTCGCAGTTGCGGGAAGTTCCGGCTGAATCCTCGAGATCGCCGCATTCACATATTGCAGCGTCTGAAACATGTCAACGTCCCAGCGGAAATACAGGTCGATTTCCGCCGACCCGCGGCTCGTCGTCGAGCGAACCGTAAGCAATCCTGGAACGCTGTTGACGGCCTCTTCGAGGGGCCTTGTGATAGTCACCATCATCTGATCGATGGGCATCACACCGTTGTCGACCCCGACCAGCACGCGAGGGAAATTTGTGGACGGAAATACCGACACCGGAATCGTGAACGCGAGATATGCGCCCAGTGCTGCCAGCGTGATGATCAGAAACACGACCGGACGCGAATGCTGCGCGACCCAGTACTGTTTCTTCGACTCAACTTTCTGTGAATTCACGCCGACGCCCCGCAGTGCTTACTTTTCACTGGGTCCCTCACTGGGAGCCTTTGCACCATCGGCTGAAGGCTTCTCTTCCGACAGACTCTCGGGCGCTTCAACCTTGATCTTGGTCTTGTCCGGCAACCCATAGGCACCGTTGGAAACGACCTTGTCGCCTTCTTTCACACCTTCAACGATCTGCGTCCCATCGCCGTTGCGGATTCCGATCTTCACCATTTGCTGATGGGCCAACCCATCGGAGCCGGCGATCATCACGGTCGTCGAACCGTCTGGCGCTGTGAGCACAGAACTCGTCGGCACCACCAATGCGTCTTTCACCGTTTGTGCCGTGAGCGATACCTGGACGCTGGTTCCCGGTTTCAATTCGTGTTTCGGATTCTTCGCCTCAAACCAAACTTCCACGGTCGTGCTGTTCGGATCGAGTGCAGGGCTGACAATCGTTACTGTTCCTTCTATCGGCTTTTCAATTCCCGGTGCCGACATCGTTCCTTTGTCGCCCACTTTCAGTGCGGCTGCATCATTCTGCGGAATGTGCGCCTTCGCGATCACCGAGGAAATGTCCATGACAGTGAGCAGAGGAATACCCACCGCAGCCATTTCACCGGGGTAGAGTGGTCGCTCCGTAATCACCCCGCTGATTGGACTCCGAATCTCGGAGTAACTGAGTTGCGCCGCTGCTCCCAGATACTTTCCTTTCGCCGACTCCAGTTGTCCCGCGGCAGCCTTGAGTTCCTGTTGCTTGCCGATTGCCAGCAGCGCATCGAGATGTTTGTTCGCGATAGCTGACTGGTTGCGCGCTTGCGTGACATCTACTCGCGATTGGTCAAGCTCTTTCCGCGGTAACGCGCCCTGCTCAAACAGTTGCTGACGGCTCTCAAATATCTTGTCCTGGGCGTCCAGCGCCTGCTGGGCCGTTTGGGCATCGCCTTCCGCCTTCCGAATTTCTTCCGGTAGAGTCGCAGCAGTCGTGGTCTCGTATGTCGCCTGTGCCTGATCCAGCGCGCCTTTTGTATCCTGCGCGGCTGCTGACAAGTCTCGGTTCTCCAGCACCGCCAATAGCTGGCCCTGTTTCACCGCGCTGCCTCGTTGCACCAGGAATTTCTGGACTGGAGCGCTGATCTTAGGCACGATCGCAGACTGCTGTTTCGGAAAAAGAATCGCCTGCGCAGTAACAGTGTGCTCGATCGTGGTCTTTTCCACCGGCGCCACTTGCACGCTGACGACGGGGCCTTGATCAGGCTTCTCCGAAGAGCATCCTCCCGCAATCAGCAGAACAGCAAGGGCCCATATCCATCGCGTGCGCCCATAGAAATTTGTGCTTTGTAACGCGACAACCTGGTTCCGGTTCATGCGTTCTAGAAAGTTCCTGTCAGAGTCTGAAGATTGGCGACGGCAACCCGATAGCGAGACTGACCATCGTCATACGCGTCTCGCGCCTGCGTCAACGTGTTCTGCGCATCCACGACTTCGAGCACCGTCGATTCTCCCGCTTGATACCGCAGCGTCGTCAGCCGCAAGCTGTCCGCCGCCATTTCCGCGGAACTCTGTAGCGACTCCATTTCTGACCGCGACGTCTTGGCTTCAAGGTAAAACTGCCTGAGATGTCCAAGAAGCTGTTTCTGCGCGAAGGAGAATTCCACATTTGCCTGATCGCGACGCAACTTCGCTTGCTTCAGCTTGCTGTAGTCGGCTCCCCAGTTGAAGATCGGAATCTGCAGCGTAGCCACTGTCGAATAACCGAGATTACGAACTCCGTTGCTGTGAATCGCAAACTGGTTGGCATCGATCCCGTAAAAGTAGTCGAGACTCAGCGACGGCAGTAATCCACCCCACGCCGCTTTGACCTCATGCTTTGTAATCTCATATGCCGCCATCGCCGCCCTCAGGTCCGGATTATTCTTCTTCCCCGCGACTTCTACTTCCTCAAAAGTCGGTAGAGGTTCCGGCGTCTGCAAGTCATCGACGACCGTGTAGTCCTGATTGAAATCCGAAAAAAGCAATAACGCCAGATCGAGCCTGCTTCGTTCCATGTCGAGCTGAGTTTCTTGAAGATTGCGCTGTTGCTGTTGCGCCTGGATGCGCGCCTTGATCACATCCGCGTGTGCGACCTCGCCGCCTTTTTCCAACTTGATGCTGACATCAAGGAATCTCTGTGCTTCGGCATCCGCCCGCTGTGCCGTCGCATACTTTCGTTGCGCCACTACCAGTCCGTAATAAGCCTGCGTCACAGTAACCACCAGTCCCCGCGTCGCGATCTCCGCTTTGGCCCGAGCCAGCGCCAGCGCCGCCGAAGAACGCTGGTAATCAGCCACATTGGTCAGTGAGATCCCTTCATGCACGTCCGCCTGGCTGATGTACTCATGTACCCCGTTGTTTGCAACGAATCGCGAAGTCGGGCACCCCGCCGTGCTCGTCTGGCAACTTGCCGGAACCGGTCCCGTACCCTGCGTGTAAATGTACGAGGTGTTGTAATTCACATTCGGCAACATCCCTGCCCGCGCCTGTACCCGATCCTCTTTCGCAAGACCCAAATCCGTTACCGCAGATCTGTATTGCGGATCGTTCAGTCGAGCCCGCTGCAGTGCGTCTTGCAGCGTGATCGTCAACGGAGCGCTCTGCCCCTGAGGCGTAGACAACCACCCGCTCCCTGAGGTCAGGCTGACCTGTGCAAAACCGCAAGCAGCCGTCCCAAGCAGAACCAAACTGAAAATTCTCTTAATCCCGTTTCGGGAAATCTGGCGAACGCTCGCGGAAGGAAGATGATGAACGAATTTCACGAGTCACCTCGCATCTGGATTCCAAACTGAACCGAGGTAAGTGTATGACCACAGATAGGCTTGCGTGAATAACGGTCGGACACGACCGGAAAAGGCCGCAACCGGCCCCGAACGATGACCCAGCGATGAATCGCGTCCTTCGCAATACGTCATGGCTGTGTAGCGGTCCAATTTGAAACTCGCTCAGGCTATCACCCGTTCCTGAAAGCCACATGAAAACTAACGATTGGGCAGCTATCCAAAGGGTTCGCCGTTACTTAGGTCCGACTCCAAGTGCAGACGAAAGAATGGCGAAAGTCTTGCATAGACATCGGCAGGAGGATTGAAATGACGAATCTGGATCTGATCAAAGTCACCCCTCGCGACCAGCAGGTGCTCAACCTGCTCGTCCAAGGTTGCAGTAACAAGGAAATCGCCGGCCAACTGAACATCAGCCCGCGCACCGTGAAGCAGCACTTGCGTACTCTGTTTCTCCGCGCCGGCATTCGCGAAGGCCGCAAGCGGGTCAAGCTGGCAACCGCTCTTTACAGCAGACAAGAGGCCCAATCATGACTCCCCGTGAACGGCTCACCCCCAAGGAAATTCAAATCGCAATTCTCGTCTGGGAAGGGATGACCAATCGCGAGATCGGCCGGATCATCGGCACCAGCGAGCAAGTCATCAAGAACCATTTGCGCAGCATCTTCGACAAACTGGGCGTCTGGAGCCGTCTCGAACTGGCCATGTATGTGGCCGCTCATGGCGGCAAGTCCTGGCCCGATGCCGAGAACGAAGCCTGCCCACAGTTGGCCGTAGGGGCTGATTAACGTACCGTCGAGTTGCAGTTGAAGTCATCATGACTCTGCAAAAGCTTTCACGGACGCGTCCGGGCGGAGCAGACCGTTCTTGATTATGTCTATGGATTTCAGCCATTTGCCCGCCATTCCCGCTCGGCATCGAAATTGCTCTTTTCGTCTTGAAGGCAGGCTCACGCCACTACCGAGCCGGCTTCGCATCCCGGGACGAAACCAGCGATGGCTTATAAAGAGATGTTCTGGATGGCGTGTGACTCCACCGAGCAGTTGCGTGCCGAATATGGCCCGTTCCACACTCGGGCCGAAGCGGAACTAGAGGCCAAAAAGCTGGGTTTCGGCTACCTCCTTCGTTATGAGCACATCTTGGGTGCGGATGAGGAAATCGAAGAAGTCCGTTGCATCTTTGTCGAGCTACCGGGTGCAGCTCCGATCGGGGTGGAAGTTACCCCCGTAACGCTCCACACCCGCTGTGCCACCTGCGGCGAGTCCGCCGCTCACGACACCGCATGGCGCGCTGAAGTCTGGGCCGACATCCACGAATTCGAACATTCGCGCCATCTCGTCCGCCTCTTCGAACACGCACGCGGCAAGGGCCTAAAAGAAATCGGCGACTGGCGCGGCTAGAACCAAAACCGCAGAGGACGCCGAGCACGCTGAGAAGTTTAGAGAACTTTTTCTGCCCACCCGTTTTAACTCACTCGCGTTGACGTGAAAAAAGGAAAGTCGACGAATCACTCTGGGGCCATAAATCCTCAGCGTCCTCGGCGTCCTCTGTGGTGATGGTTTGGAATGGAAGTGGACATCTGAACCGTGGCCCCTGATCTCCGACCCTAGCTGGAAAGCCCGCTAGCTGCTGCTCGATCCAGGAACCAGATCAGCTTCCCATCTTTCGGCTGGACCAGCTTTGAAGGATACTGCTCGCCCGAAGCAACGCTCTCAAGCACAGCCTTTAACGCGGGAGCCTTGTCCGTCCCGCTAACAAGAAAAGCCACGCATCTCGCGGCGTTAATCAACGGCAGAGTAAAAGACAGCCGGTGTGTTTGGAGCTTCTCCACCCAGTTCGCGATGACCAGATGCGATTTCTCCCCCAACCCAGCCGTGCCTGGAAAAAGCGAAGCCGTGTGGCCATCCGGCCCCATACCAAGAAGAATCAGATCGAATTTTGGGACCGCGTCGGTCCCCACTTGAAAGAACTTTCGTAGAGTCTGTTCGTACGCTTCAGCGGCAGCCGCGGCGTCCGGATTCTCCGCCTCTACCCGAAACACATTCCCGGCGGGTACAGGAACCTTCGACAGCATGGCCTCATTCGCCATACGATAGTTGCTGTCTGGATCGGTGGGGGCAACATGCCGCTCATCGCCCCAGAAGAAAAACATTCGATCCCAGGGCAGTGCTGACTTCGCATTCGTCGCGAGCAGATTGAACAGACTTTTGGGAGTCGAGCCGCCGGACAGAGCGATCGTAAATCGTCCTCGGGCCTCAACAGCTTGATTCGCCAGCCGAACGAGTTCTTCCGCCGCCGAGGCAAACAGCTCTTGCGGAGTCGTGAGGATACGGATTTCGCCCGCGGAACTCACGATACCTACCAGCCCCTGGCTCTCACTGACGCGCACCGCGCCGCGCCCAGTAGTCCGACCTTCTCATTGATGACGACCTGGACCGGCATCGCTTCGACGAGCGCTTTCATGCGTCCTTTATCTAGGAATGACTGCATGAACGTAGGTTCCTTCAGCTTGGCGAGAATCTTCGGCGAGATGCCGCCCGCCAGAAAAAGTCCGCCCGTCGACATGGCTTTGAGTGCCAAGTTAGAGGCCTCGGCGCCATATACTGCGACAAAAATATCCAGCGCTTTCGACGCGAGTGCGTCGTTTCCGTTCAATGCAGCACGAGAGATGGCTGCGGCCGGATCGCCTTTCTGCATCCCTTCTGCAAGGGCAGGAGATTCCTTCTCCCCGACGCAATCGCGCAGAAACTCGTACGCGTTTACCAACCCAGGCCCGGAGAGAATTCGCTCATAACTCACATGACCGAACCGAGCGCTTAGATACTGCAGCAACTTTACCTGCAGATCGCTCCGCGGAGCGAAGTCGGTATGCCCACCCTCACACGCAAAAACATGATGCCGGTTTCCATCCCAGAATAGTCCAGCCTCTCCAAGACCAGTTCCGGGCGCGACTACCGCCTGATTCCCGCTCGCTAACCCGCTGCCCTGATTCAATGTAAGTAGATCCGCATCCCCGAGCGCGCCGATTCCCCAGGCAATCGCTTCCAGATCGTTAATCAAAAGAGTCGAAGGGAGATGAAACTGATCCGCCAACCGTGCCTGTTCAATGATCCACGGAAGGTTCGAAGTTTCGACTCTCCCATTGCGCACCGGGCCCGCGATTCCAAAGCAAGCCGCTTCCGGACGGGTTCCGGACTCGTGTAAAAACTTTCCTACGATCTCTCCGAATTCAGCGTGCTCACGACTGGGAAAGACTCGCTCCGAAACGAGACGAAGATCACCGTTCTGGGATTGGAAATACGCAAGCCTGGCATTGGTCCCACCAATATCGCCGGCCAGAATCATTTTTCGAAGTTCCTCCATCGGCGGCCGTCGCGTTCCAGCAGCTCGTCGGCCTCCTTGGGTCCCCAAGTGCCCGAGGCGTAGTTGGGGAAGTTGCGCGGCGGAAGCGCTTTCCAAAGATCCAGTACGGGATTCACCACGGACCAGCCCGCTTCCACCATATCGGCGCGTTGAAACAGCGTCTGATCGCCGATCATGCAATCGTGCAGCAAGCGCTCGTATCCCGTGCTCGGCTGCTTGCCAAAGTATTCCTGATACTCAAAGTTCATGTCCACCGTGCCCAGCCGCATCACGGGCCCAGGGACCTTCGCCGCAAATTGCAACGAGATGCCTTCTTCCGGCTGGATGTGCAGCACCAGTTGATTCGGCATCAGATGCTCGACCGGAGTATCGCGGAACAGCACAAAAGGTGCTCGCCGAAACTGTATCACGATATGCGTATTCCGCACCGGCATTCGCTTGCCCGTGCGCAGGTAGAACGGCACGTCCGCCCATCTCCAGTTATCAATCGAGAGCTTCATCGCAACAAATGTTTCGGTCCTCGAATCTGGCGGCACATCTTCTTCGGCTCGATAAGCCGCCACTCGTTTCCCATCTTCCGTGCCCTCGCCATACTGTCCTCGCACAGTTCGCGTCAGCACGTCTTCGTCGCTCATTGGCTGGATCGCATGCAAAATCTTCGCTTGCTCGTCCCGCACTGCGTTCGCATCGAAAGAAATCGGAGGCTCCATCGCCGTCAAACTGATGAGCTGCATGATGTGGTTCGGCACCATGTCCCGCAGCGTACCCGCGCCATCGAAATAGCTGCCCCGGGTCTCGACGCCAACCGTTTCAGCCACCGAGATCTGCACATGATCGATGTACCGCCGGTTCCATACTGGCTCAAATATCCCGTTGGCGAAACGAAATGCCATGATGTTCTGCACGGTCTCTTTGCCCAGGTAGTGGTCGATACGGTAGATCTGCTTCTCGTCGGCAACTTTCAGGATTTGCTGGTTCAGCGCCTTGGCGGATTCCAGGTCGTGACCGAATGGCTTTTCGATGATCACTCGGCGCCAGTGCCCGTTCGATTGTTCCAGAAACCCATTCGCGGCCAGCTTCTCGATGATTGGCCCAAAGAATTTCGGTGCGACCGCCATGTAATAAAAAAAGTTCTGCTGGGTGGAGTGCTCTTGATCGAGCTTAGTCAGCGCATCTTTGATTTTGAGATAGAGTGCGTCATCGTCGAAGTTCCCGGCAACATAATAAAAGCGCTGCTGGAACCACTCCCATAGATCATTGTCGATGCAGTCTCCGCAATAATTCTTGATGTCTTCATAAACCTGCTTGCGAAACTCCTCGTCGGACCATTGACTGCGGGCAACCCCCAGAATTGCAAACTCACGCGACAGCAAACCGGCACGCGCCAGGTTGTAGAGCGCCGGGACCAGAAGTCGTCCGGTGAGATCCCCAGCCGCACCAAAGATCACCATCACACACGGATCGCCCTGCTTCCCGATGCGTGGCAGATTCACTTTCGGTTGTTCCACAACTTGAGCCATGAATGATTCCTTATTGGTTTTCTCTGCGACCTCTGCGAACCCTCAGCGAACTCAGCGGCAAAAGTTTTTGAAGTTGCGCTCTTCTTTGCGTCCTTCGCGACCCCTTAGCGAACTCAGCGGTTAAAGGTCTTGGCTCTTGGTGTTCGTTTTGAGCCAACGACAGACGACCAACGACGAACTTCAGTGCCCGCCTTTTCCTCCAGCCTCGACATGCCCGCCAAATTTCTGCCGCATCGCCGAAAGCATCTTCTCCGCAAACGTATGCTCCTGCCGTGACCGGAACCGCACAAACAACGCCGCGCTCAGCACATCCACGGGTACAGCTTCGTCAATCGCCGCCTGGATTGTCCACCGGCCCTCACCGGAATCCTGGACGAACCCCGTGTAGTCGGCCAGGGTCGGATTCTCCGCCAAAGCCATCGCCGTAAGATCCAGCAGCCATGAACTAATTACGCTGCCGCGCCGCCACACCTCGGCAATGTCAGGCAAATTAAGATCGTACCGAATATCCTCAGACAATTCCTTGGACGTAGCGTTCTTGAAAATATCAAACCCTTCGGCATACGCCTGCATGATCCCGTACTCAATCCCGTTGTGCACCATCTTGACAAAATGCCCCGAGCCCGACGGCCCACAGTGAATGTAACCGTCTTCCGAAGTCCCGCCGAGTTTCTCGCGCCCAGGCGTCCGCGGAATATCCCCGCGTCCCGGGGCCAGTGTCTTAAAGATCGGATCGAGCCTCTGCACGGCCTCCTTCGGCCCGCCAATCATCATGCAATATCCGCGGTCGATGCCCCACACCCCGCCGCTGGTGCCGACGTCGATGTAATCAATTCCCTTGCCCTGCAACTCCTTCGCCCGCCGCACATCATCTTTGAAATACGAATTTCCGCCGTCAATGATCGCGTCGCCAGCCTGCATGTGCGACGCAAGCTTCTGCACCGTCTGCTCGGTAGGTCCGCCTGCCGGAACCATGATCCACACTGCTCGCGGCGGTTTGAGTTTCGAGATCAAATCTTCGAGAGACGAAGATCCAGTTGCGCCCTCGCCAGCAAGCCCCTTAACGGCATCGCCACTCAGGTCGGACACGACCAAAGAATGTCCGCCGCGCATCAGCCGCCGCGTCATATTCGCACCCATCTTCCCCAATCCCACCATTCCCAATTGCATCACTAGCTCCTAACGTGTGGCGCGGGCGCCCCGCCCGCGAGGTTTTGAAGTTTCCCGAAACCGCCAACAGCTGGGATGCCCCACTTCTCGCCGCCTTTGCGAGAAGTGGGAATCGCGCAATCCAAAATCGTATCGGTACCCCAGCTAAACAGCCTTATCCACAGCCGCCTGCAGCGTAGCCAGTCCGTTCTTCAGATCTTTCCCTAGATGCACCCGCAGCGCGCGCCGCCCACGCTCAGCCAGCACCTGAAAATCCCCCCGAGCCTGCGCGGCCTTCACGACGCCAAATGTATATTTCTGCCCCGGCACCGGAAGCTCCACAGCATCGTCGCAAGTAATCTGCAGAAACACTCCCGAGTTCGGTCCGCCTTTGTAGGCTTGTCCGGTCGAGTGCAGAAATCGCGGTCCAAATCCCAGGCAAGTCGCGACATGCTTCTTATCGCGAACCGCATGCCGCACTGCCTGCAAGCTCTGCTCATGCTCCACATTCATCTGGATATATCCCAGCACCGCGAAATAATCTCCAGAATGAATGCGATTGAGAAGAGCCTTCAGATAACCGGCAAGCGATTTCTCTCCCGCAGCCTTCGCCAATTCCGCAGCATTATTCTCATCGGTAAACAGCTTAATGCCGCTATCTTCGAGAATCGGCTTCTCGGCAGGCAAAGATCCCTTCGTCTCGTACTCAGTCGTCAATGCGCGAGTAGCAACTTTGCTGGCTTCCACGTCCGGCTGATTGAAAGCATTGATCCCGATGATCGAACCTGCAACCGCAGTAGCAATCTCCCACCGGAAGAACTCCGCCCCCAGATCGTAGATATCGGCCATCGTGATTCGCACCACCGGATGCCCAGCCTTCTCAATGGCCGCAACGTTCGCATCCTGATCCGCGTCCGTTTCGTTCTCTAGCCGCAGATAGGCGAACACGCGGTCATTTCCGTAAACATCCGGCGAAGCCAATTGCTCGCGGTCGACAGGGATAATGCCTTTGCCAATTTTCCCCGTAGACTCCGCCAGCAACTGCTCCAGCCACGCGCCCAGGTCGGCAATTCCATGCGAGGTGACGATCGTGACCTTGTCGCGCCCCGTAATAGCAGCACTTCCTAGAATGATCCCAAGCACGACCGCCGAATTTTCTTCTACGCTGGCCCCCGCTCCGCAGGCGCGCACCATCTCATCCGCGCGATCCAGAAATTTCTTCGTGTCCAGCCCCATCGCCGCAGCCGGAACCATTCCAAAATTCGACAGTGCCGAGTACCGCCCGCCTATCGAAGGCCGCCCAAAGAAAATGTGCAAGAACTTGTCGTGCTCCGCCACCTGCTGCATCTTCGATCCCGGATCGGTGACCGCAATAAAGTGGCTGCCCACTTTATCGGAGCCCACCGCCTGCTTCGTGCGCTCAAAAAAATATTGTTTGAAAATGTTCGGCTCGAGCGTGCTGCCCGATTTGCTGGAAACAATGAAGAGAGTTTTGGGGATATCGATCTGATGCTCGAACGCCTTGACCTGCGCCGGATCCGTCGAGTCGAGTACGTGCAGAGTAGGGAAGTGCGGAATCCTGCCAAACGTCATTCGCAGCACTTCCGGACACAGGCTCGACCCGCCCATCCCCAGCAACAGAATGTGCTCAAACCCTCGCGCCCGTACTTCCTTCGCGAGCTTATCAAGCTGTTCGTGCTGCGCCTTCTGTTCGTCAACGATGTCGAGCCAGCCTAGCCACTTCGATTCGTCGTCGCTCGTCCACAGGCTGGCGTCGCGGTCCCACAACTTCTTGACCTTGCCCTTCGACTGCCAGTCGGCAATCGTCGATTTCACACTGCTGGCAAGACTTTCAGGAAGGGAAGTCTTCAGTCGGCTCACGTTCGGTCTATCCTTTTTGGTTGGTGCTGCGCTCCACTGCGGCCAACAACTTCTCGAAGGCATCGGCGAACTGTTTCACGCCATCTTCGGTCAGCTTGTCGGTGACTTCCTTCATCGAGATTCCAGCCTTCGGCAGATCATCCATCGTTTTCTGCGCGCCAGCCACATCTTCCGTCAGACTGTTGCGCAGCTTTCCGTGATCGCGGAACGCATCGATGGTCGCCGGAGGCATCGTGTTCACCGTATCCGGCCCGATCAATTCCTCAACGTAGATCACATCCCGATAATTCGGATTCTTCGTGCTCGTGCTCGCCCACAACACACGCTGGGTCTGCGCACCCTTTGCCGCAAGCTTCTCCCATCGCGGCCCACTGAAGATCTGCTGATACTTCTGATACGTGAGCTTTCCGTTCGCAATCGCGACCTTACCCAGCAAGCTCTTATACAGCGCCTGCTGATTCGCATCGGAAGTACCCTTCAACTTATCGTTCAACTTCCCATCAATCAGCGTATCGATGCGGCTGATGAAAAAGCTCGCCACCCCAGCCATCTTCTTCAAATTCCCGCCACGCGATGCCAGCGTCTCAAGCCCGGCGACGTAAGCCTCTGCAACCTTCACATAAACTTCCTGCGCAAACAGCAGCGTCACATTGATGTTGATGCCTTCCCCGATCAGTTGCTGAATCGCGGGAAGCCCGGCTGCCGTTCCCGGCACCTTGATCATCACGTTCTCACGCTGGACGGTCTTCCACAGCCGCCGGGCCTCGTCGATCGTTTCCTGCGTCTTCATCGCCAGTAGCGGAGAAACTTCCAGGCTCACATAACCATCGCGGTAGTTCGATCCTTCATAAACTCCCCGCAACGCATCCGCCGCATCTTGAATGTCCCGAATCGCAATCTGTTCAAACTTCGCAGTCGGGCTCAACCCTTTCTGCGTCGACAGCGAATGCAGCACATCGTCATAAAGTGAGCTGTCGGCAATCGCCTTTTCAAAAATGCTCGGATTCGAGGTCATCCCTCGCAGCCCGTCATTCTCAATCATCGCCTTCAGCTTTCCCGTGGTGAATAGATCGCGCCGGATATAGTCCAGCCACATCGACTGTCCATGGGAAAGAAGTCCTTGCAGTGGGTTCTTCGTGGCCTTCGATTGTTCCAAAACTCCTGTGGGTTGCATTACATCCTCCCTAACCTTTTGGATGACGTTCCCTCATGAAGGGACGCAAGCGAACTTATTGCCGAAAAACTACTTAGTTGCAATGGCCGCCCGGGCTTCCTCAACGACCTTGTCAACCGTGAAACCGAAATACTTCAACAAATCCTTTAAGGGCGCGGAAGCCCCAAAGCGCTTCATCCCGATGTTTCGGCCCTTGCTCCCGGTGTACCGCTCCCATCCGAATGTCGCAGCCATTTCCACGGACACTCTCGCGGTCACATCCGGCGGCAGAACGCTATCCTTATATGCCTGATCCTGATTGTCGAAGATCTCCCACGACGGCAGGCTCACGACGCGCGCCTTCACGCCCTCGGCTTTCAACTTCTCGTAAGCCTCCACGCAAAGCGACACTTCGCTGCCTGTCGCGATGAGGATCACATCCGGCTTGCCCTGCGAATCCGCCAGCACGTACCCGCCCTTCGCCACACCCGATGCTGCAGCATACTTGGTACGGTCCAGCGTTGGCAGATTCTGTCTGGTCAGCACCAGCGCAACGGGGGTGTGCTGCTGCTTCGCAATGACCTTCCAGCACTCCGTCACTTCATTTGCGTCGCCGGGACGCAGCACAATCAAATTCGGCATCGCCCGCAATCCCGCCAGTTGCTCGATCGGTTCATGGGTCGGCCCGTCCTCACCCACGCCGATTGAATCGTGCGTATAAATGAAGATCGCCGGTAACTGTCCCAGTGCCGCCAACCGGATACTCGCCTTCATGTAATCGCTGAAGTTGAAGAACGTCGCCCCGAACGCGCGGATCCCCGAGATCGTCATCCCGTTCACCGCCGCGCCCATCACATGCTCCCGCACCCCGAAATGAAGATTACGTCCGTTGTAGTTGCATGCAGAAAAATCGCCATCTGCTTCCTCGAATTTCAGGGTCGTTTTATTCGAAGTTGCCAAATCCGCTGACCCGCCAATCATCCAAGGAATATTCTTCGCCACCGCATTCAGCACCTTCCCGGAACTCTCGCGCGTCGCAACTCCCTTCGCATCCGCCGGAAAAGTCGGCAAATCCTTGTCCCATCCCGAAGGCAGCTCATGATGCTGAATCTTCTTCAGCTGTTCAGCGAGTTCCGGAAATTTCTGCGAGTAATCGTTGAACGTCTTCGACCACTTCGACCGCAGATCGGCGCCGCGCTTCCCAACCACTTCCTGAAAGTGTTCCTTCACCCCATCGGGTACCAGGAATTTTGCGTCTTCCGGCCAGCCATAAAATTTCTTCACCAGCTTTACTTCGTCTTCGCCCAGCGGCTCACCATGCGCCGCATTCGTGTCCTGCTTGTGCGGAGATCCATATCCAATATGGCTATCCACAATAATCAGCGTCGGACGATCCGTCGTCTTCTTAAACACCTCATATGCCCGCGTGATCATCTCCAGATCATTCGCATCGCTAACCCGCGTCACATTCCAGCCGTATCCGATAAACCGTGTCGCGACATCCTCACTGAACGACCAGTTCGCCGGACCATCCAGCGTGATCGAGTTGTGGTCGTACATCCAGCACAGATTCGACAGCTTCAGATGTCCCGCCAGCGACGCCGCCTCTCCGCCAATCCCTTCCATCAGATCGCCGTCCGAGCACATTGCGTACACGTTCCAATCAAAAATCTCGTAGCCCGGACGATTGAACGTCGCCGCCAGCCACCGGCTAGCCATCGCCATTCCAAGACTATTGCCCACACCCTGCCCCAGCGGCCCCGTCGTAGTCTCTACTCCTGACGTAATGTGCGACTCCGGATGCCCCGGCGTCCGGCTCCCCAACTGCCGGAAATGCTTGATCTGATCCATCGGGACGGCGAGTTCCTTCGTCACGTGCCCCTGATCGTCCACCTGCCGCACTTCCGCCAGATACAGCAGCGCGTAAAGCAGCATCGACGCATGCCCGTTCGACAGCACGAACCGGTCGCGGTTCAACCACGTCGGATCCGCGGGATCATAGCGAAGGAATTTCTCCCACAGCGCGTACGCCACCGGCGCCAACCCCATAGGAGCCCCCGGATGCCCCGAGTTCGCCTGCTGCACCGCATCAATCGCCAGTGTGCGGATCGTATTAATACAAAGCGTGTCCAATTGCTGTCCTGTAGCTAAAACCTGTTCGCTGACGGCCATGCAACTCCATTCCTCCAGTCGACCCGCTCCGGCTCGACTGGTCTCCCTATGTTTAGAGTTCGATACCAGGGAAAGGGTGCAACCCGAAAAAGTGTATCAATTTCCGCGAACCAGCGGTTTGCACAGAGATGAAAACGCGAAGACTAGAGAAAAGATGATGCGGCAATCTCGATTTTGATACTTTGAAAAGGCGCGGATTTAAGTTGCACCACGAACTCACATTCGATACTCGCGTTAGAAGAGCGGCCCTTCAGGTGTCAGGGCCGCGTCTCAGGCCAAAAAGATTGTGGGGCCTTAGCCCCTGGACGCCCTCCCTAGTCACGTGCTGGGTTCGTATACAAGCTCAACAGTCGTGCAACTAGGACGGCCAGGAAAAGCTGTCCTCCCACACCTTCAACAACCGCCAGGCCCCGTGCCAGATCCGCGCGCGGGACGATATCCCCATAGCCTAGAGTAGCCAGAGTAACGAAGCTGAAGTAAATCGCACCCGTTCTGGAAAAATTAGGAGGGGCGAAAGTTCCCGGGTGAAGTTGTTCGATGGCCCAATAAAGAAGACCGAAATAGATTCCGGCTAGTAGGTAAGCACTCAGTGCCGCAAACAGATGTTCGGCCTCGACCCGCGTCCCACTCATAGCGAAGCGTAATGCACTCGCTGCTGCCAGTAAGCCAACGAGCGTCCACGCCGCCAATGTCATCTTCGACAGAGTCGAATGTCCCAGCCAGGCTGTAAACGGACGCGCAAGCCATAGCACAGCCAATGCTGCCAGAAGATACTCACGATTTTTTCCGGTGTTCACGGGCAGGACGGCTACAAGAAGACTCAGAGCCAGCAGTGATTCAATTAGAGCTCCGCGCCCCCCAATGCCGGCGATCATCGGAGAAGCCACCATCGTGAGCACTAACGTATAAAACAAGATCGTGTATCGGCGCCGCAAATAGCGCTGCCCGAGGTCAAGCAGCCGCAATCGCAGTCCCCTAAGCGGCGTTCTTTGTTCCTCTATTTTGGGAATCGGAGAGCCCACAGTTAGAGCCTAGGCGCGCAATCGAGTACTGAGAACTAGAACTTATGCCAGCCGGGAGTTTCGCAACATTCATTCGGACTAGAAACCTGTGCACCTGTGCTAGCCTTCCGTATTGCAACCGAGGCCAAAATGCTAAAGAACAAGACCAAGGCGACGAAGGTGAGCGTCACTGCGTATATCGAGGGGCTGACCGATCCCACGCGACGCTCTGACGCGAGAGAATTGGTTGAAATTATGCAACGAGCTTCCGGCGAAAAAGCCAGACTCTGGGGACCATCCATTGTTGGCTTCGGCAGCTATCACTACAAATATGAAAGTGGCCGTGAAGGCGACATGCCGTTGATCGGCTTTTCACCGCGCAAGTCCGCCATGGTTCTGTACAGCATGCTGGCCCATGCCGACGCAAAGACGGCATTGGCCAAACTCGGGAGGCACACCACAGGCAAGGGCTGCCTCTACATTAAAAAGCTTGTGGATGTGAATAAGCCCGTCCTTGAGACGCTCATCAAAAACGCGGTTGCGCACCATCGTGCTCGCACCAAAGTCGCTTCTTAAAGGGAAGCAGTCATTGATCAGGTGAATCAGGATTTCTCGCCGACCCTCGGTCAGTTTGTCACCGTCGTGGTACCGTCTCCGTCAACATTTCAGCTCAATGCGAATGGTGTGTGCGGTGGTTGTCCCAACATTTTTAATTTCATGAGTAGTTGCTTCGCTCCAGCCGGCCGTTCCAGCCGTCCGATGCACACGGGAGACTTTTTCATCAGGGAATGTCCTTATTTCGCTTTCGGAATCGGCCAGATAGACCGTAACACTACGTGGATGGCTGTGTTTCGGCTCATTCCCACCTGCGGGTACACGCGATTCAATCACACGAACGTACCGATTTTCAAAAAGCAATTTGTGAGTTTTAGGGGTCAGCTTCAAAGGATCGAGATCATCCTGGCCCCCGAAAAATGGACGTGTAAGGCCCGTTACCAAAGTTGATAAAAGCAAATCCCTCCGATTCATAATTCCTCTGTCCTTTTTCCTACAAGGTAGTTCCGCCGTTTTCGGCTGTGGAATTTGGTCCATACCCCGGGCTGGAGTATGACACTCCTCGATCCTCTCAAGGTGCGAGAATTCTCTCACGCCTTGCAACCGTAATGACCCATCAGCACTAGGTTTTTGTTGCTGTGATCATGCAGTAGATCATAGGCCCGAGTGGTGCGCTAACCAGTGGCAGTAAGACGGGCGCGATGATGTTGTTCCAGCGCGCACGAGTCATCGTCCGCTCGCCCAACACAACGTCCGTCGCCAGAAACTTCAGAGTTACCCATGGGATGTGCACGACCGAAGGTGCCACACGAAGCTGCAGATACTCCACCGTGATTTCTTTGAAGCCAAGCTGCGCTAACCTCTCTGTAAAGCGGTGAAGCTGTGCCAACTCGTCGATTACCCAACATTCGCATAGCTTGTGGTAAATGCGCCGCTGCAGCCCGCAGACGAATCGGTTTCTGGCAAGAAAACCGTCGGTGATGACAATGCGTCCGCCAGTACGTAGCAGTCGGTGTGCCTCTCCCAAGAGCCGACCCTTGTCCGAGCCATGTGCGTGACAGCTACTCTCCACAGCGTACACACCGTCATAGCAGGAGCTTGAGAGAAAGTTCATCTCTTCATAATCGCCTTCCACAACGCAAACGCGCTCGCCGCAACCGGCTGCTTCGTTCAGGGCCCGCGCGTGCTCCACCTGCCATGGAACCCGCGTAATTCCCAACAGCTTTGCTCTGGGTAGACGACGTGCAAAACTGCGCAAGGTTGCACCTAGGCCACAGCCAAGGTCGAGTAGTCGCGGTGCATCGACGAAATTCAACTGCAGCCGCGCAAGCACTTCCTCATTCATCTGCTCCAGCATCGCCTCGCGACGTAACGGATTCGCACCGAGGCGGTAATAGCCAAAGTGCATATTAAATTCGCGGCTCCATGCTTTGTAATCGGGGCCAGCCTCGCTGTAGTACCGTTCGAGGCTGATCTGGGGCGAAACATGAGAAGAGGCCGCTGACAGAGCCGTGATCTCTTCATCTAGATTCAGGCCAATCAAAACCTGCCCCATATATAATTTCTTTACGTTCAGTATATACAGAAATTACAGACTCGTGCAACATGGCACTATCAATAGGTTTGAGGTCGTCCGATTCAAATCTTGAGAGAGGAGATCCTACTTCAGCACTTTGTATCACCACCAGCGAGATTCAGCGAGCACTCCACTTGCATCAGGAGGACCTCCAATCTTCCAGGTTTTAATTGAGTAACGCGCAAACCGGAAATCAACGGTCGTAACCACGTTAACGCTGATTGACTGGATGATGAGAGTAAAAGCGATGTCATGCCACTCATACGCTACCGCGAGATTTCGCATCCTACATAACGCTGTTCTTGAGGGAGATTACCATGCCAGACGATGCAACTTTGGCGACGATTCTTGCAATTTGTGACCTGATGAAAAACGACGGCAGCGGCGTCGAAAGCGCAATACAGGCATACCAGCGAGCGATGAAAGACGTGATGGCGTATCGCCGAGCCAAGGGAATCACTGAGGTTGGCGGCGTGCCCGGAGAATAAGGGGCCTCAATGAATGAAATAGAGATTTCTCAACACTCGGTTCCCTGAAAGGTGATGTTAATGCTTCACTTGCTCGAACTTCACCACACCATTGCCCGGTGGGATCGATTTTACCCACGGCACTGACAATTGCTTTTCTGGGTAAACCGAGCCCGGTCCGAGATAGGTGAAAGCGGGGAATACGAAGGGGACGCCCTCAGACTGCAGCACCGAGTTGCGATCCGTCACTTGCAAGTGCAGGTGTGCGCCTGTCGTGTTGCCGCTGTTACCGAGAAGCGCGAGCACATCCCCCGGATGAACATGATCGCCCTGTCGCACCTTGATGCTTCCTCGTTGCAGGTGGGCGTAAGTGACGAAACGATTTTTCGCAATCCGAAGAATGAGATGGTTTCCTGCAATGTTGTCGAGGGTGACGGGAGGAAGAACACTGGGAGTGTTATCCGGAAATTCGTCTACAACTTCAGTGATGTCACCCTCCGCTACCGCAAGAACCGGTTCGCCCCAACCCCACCAATTTTCATTCTTTGCCGTGCCATCGTGACGAGAATCGCCATTTGACCCGACCTTAACCCAATCAATGGCGAAGCGTTCCGGCGAGTAGATATGACCATCAATGGCAAAGACGCCGCGGCGGTGGTTCGAATTATTAGCGGGACCATCGCCCGCAAGCCAGATGCCTCCATGAAAAGGCGGGATTAACATCGGGGCCGGATCCCGGCTTACTGTTACCGGGAGATCCTCGAGCGTTGTGTCGCTGGGAGCACCCTCGCCTGCCGGTTTGGACGAGAAGATCATCCGATGTCTTAGAGTCAGGGGCAGCGCATGATTTGCCCCACCCTTGAAAGACGTTGATAATTAATTTATGTAATCAAGGACGTCAACACGCAAAATGCCGCTCCGAGAGTGTTACGCCAAGTGACAAAACTCTCCTTGCTTCGGCGAGCCGGCTACCCATCAACGAAAGCTGGTACAGTCCGCCCTCGTTTAACGCAATAAGCTGAGGACAACGCGATCCCATCGATTCCCGCACATCGGGTTCTTGACAAATTTTTTACAACTAAGTTACCGACGTGACCTTCCTGCAGCCTCTCCGGGACCGCAAAATCCAGACGAGGGGGAGTTATGAAGGGTGTCCCAACAATCATGATCTCAGTCGTGCTGACGTGGTTCGTGGCGGGTGCGGGGCCCGTCGGCACGCAGCAAACCTTTATCGGAGAGATTTCAGATGGCCCGTGCGCCCTTAACGTGCATTCCCGAACCCATTCACACCAAGAGATGAGTGAGTCCGCCTACATAGGTAATAACCCCGTCAAATGCACGACCTTTTGCGTCAAGAATCTCGGCGGACAATTGGTCCTGGTGTCGAAGACAAATTCGAAGACAGATGTATACCGGCTCGACGACCAGGAGAAAGCTGCCAAGTTTGCAGGTCAGGGCGTCAAGCTAGTGGGTGTGCTCGGGTCCAATGCAACAATCCACGTCACCTCAATCGAGCCTGATTTGCAGGCGAAGCCTGCCGAGCAATAGGCTTCGACGCTGAAGAGCAGTCTGGACTTCAGTTTGGGTGCTGAGTTGCCGCTTGTAGTCGCCTGATGACGAAACCGGGCTTTATCAGAAATTGCGCCTTCCATCAACCTATTAAATTAATGCCGCTCGGCATGTAGTTGGCTGAAGGGAATCGTCCAAAATTCAAAAGGTGAGTTCTTTAGCGAAGCACTCCTCGTGCGTTTGAGGCCGTCCGATTCACTTCTTGAGAGAAAAGAGGTCCTACTTCAGCAGCTGAATGTAAGTGCTCTCACTTTGACTCGCCCGCGTCGAGTCCTGGACGAACTTCAGAAATTGCCGCAGGTTTTCGCGTTCAGCCGGCTTCATCTGCTCGAATCGCACTCGAATTCCATTCGCGGGGGCCCGCCGGGTGACGACGCCGTTCAGTGCGAATCCTTTCACCCAGATCTTCCCATTCGGGACCCAGAGTCCAATCTCCACTTGCGCCCCGCCTTTCACGGGAGTTGCTGTTTCAATCAGACAGCCGCCCGCACTCGTGTTCGAAAGGTTTCCCCAAATCGGAGTCGGCCCGCTGTCTACCTTCAACTCCACCGCCACGAAACACTTGATTCGTGGATGTCGACGCCGGTCGCTGCCCCAATTCGGGCTGAAGAAGTCCGGTTCAAACGGAGGTGTCGACGACGCTGGTGCCGGCGTGGGATGCGGAATTGCCTCGCTCTCCGCGGCGGCATTGGTTTTTCCGCTGCCTGACGCTCCGGCCTTGATCTGCCGCATGGCGGCGACCAGCGCCTGGTCCCGTTTGTCAGCAGGTGCTTCACGATACGCCTGAAGCAACTTCCCAACCTGCCGTACAAGGTCGGGATCAGAAAGAATGCGAGTCCAGTCGGTGCCGGTTGCGGTACTCATGTCTGGTTTGAACGGGCTTGTGCCCTTGCATCCAATCTGGACCATAGGTCACCACCTTTCAAGATGACCTTAGTCATTCGGGAAACTTAGCGATGGGGGTCGGAAAGCTGGCTTTACTGAGATTCAAAAGCGAGCTGAACGATTTCTGTCGTCTCGCCCTGCGCCGGTTCGAATTTCCACTTTGTAACCGCATCCTGCGCGGCCACCAGTAATACCGGATTGCCCCCCAACACCCGTGTTGATTTCACGGTGCCATTGGGACGTACCACTGCCTCCACCTTCACAGCTCCGTGAATGTGCATCTTCTTGGCCAGTTCGGGATAAACCGGCGCCACGCGTAGGGCTACCTTGCGATCGGAACTCCCAGCGTCGCCGGCATTCTGCGCGCCCGCAAAACTCGCGCAACTGAGTATGAGACCGATAATGAGACAGACCACACGTCCGTACATGCGTTTCCAACCTCGGGTCAGTGTTACCCTCTCAGGTTACTGACATTCACCGGCTTGGGCAAAGCACGGAAGACATTGTCCGGACGAGGATTAATGTTCTCACTCTTTGAAAACTCCCGTTCCCGCTCTCCATTCGCGAAACTGGCATTTTTTCTTCATTGCTAGCATCGCGAATCGCTGTAAACGAATCAAAGATGGCGAGTTATGCTATTCAGGACAAGATAGCGTTCGGCCTCCTCCGTCAGATTACGGCCCTACGTCAAAAGATCAGAATGCGATGCTCATTGAAAGTCCCCGCTCTTCTGCTTCTGGCTGTCCCATTTTTCGTGTTCGCTCCGCCACTCCACTCGCAATCCACGTCCACTCCATCCGTTTCTTTGCCCGGTTCGCAGAGCCCATTCCAGGGTAGCGCCCCGGAAGGGAACGCTACTTCTGAGGTTCTTCAGATTGATTTCAGGGACGCCATCGAACGAGGGCTGCGCAACAACCTTGGATTGCTGCTGGCCGGGGACCAGGCACAGGCCGCTCGAGGCCAGCGCTGGCAGGCCCTCGCCGAACTGCTGCCCAACGTCTCGGCACGCGCTATAGAAGATGTTCAGACTCAGAGTCTTACCGCCCTGGGCTTTCGTGGAAATATCTTTCCCCTCCCTCTCCCGAGGTTGATCGGCCCATTCAACTACTTTGACCTTCGCGCCAACTGGCAGCAGTCCGTGTTCAACTTTCGCAATTTGGAAAAAGAGCGGGCTGCTTCCGAGAATCTGAAGGCCGCACAGCTGTCGTTCAAAGACGCGCGGGAAGTCGTGGTGCTCGCCGTTGGGAATGGATACTTACAGGCCATCGCGGCCACCGCCCGCGTTGAAACGGCCGAAGCGCAAGTCAAAGCTGCTCAAGCTCTCTCCGACAAAGCTACGGATCAACAAAAAGCCGGATTGAGCCCCGCCATCGATGCCCTGCGAGCCCAGGTCGAACTTCAAACTCGGCAGCAGCAGTTGATCGTTGCCCGCAACAATCTTGCCAAGGCAACTCTGAGCGTGGCCCGCATCATAGGCCTTCCCCCCGGCCAAGAGTTTGTTCTGACAGAGAAGGCTCCTTTTCAGACCCTCACCCCTTTGCCCGTCGAAACCTACCTGCAGCGGGCCTACTCGGGGAGGGCTGATTATCAGGCTGCAATGGCCCAGGTCCAGAGCGCAGAGTTAAGCCGGAAGGCCGCTTCCGCTGGCCGTTATCCATCCGTCGACTTCGATGCGAACTACGGCGACATCGGTGTAACACCCTCACAGTCCAATGGCACCTGGCAGGTGATGGGCGGAATCACGATTCCCATCTTCGCCGGAAACCGCGTGCACGCCGATCTCCTTCAAGCCGACGCTCAACTCAAGCAGGCTCGTTCGCAACTGGGCGACCTGCGAGGCAAAATCGACTACGAGGTCCGAACTGCATTGCTCGATCTCGACGCGGCCGCCCAGCAAGTCGACGTGGCTCGAAGCTCCGTCGAGCTGGCAGAACAAGCTCTCACCCAATCGCAGGATCGTTTTACTGCTGGGGTGGCTGACAATTTAGAAGTGGTGCAGGCTCAGGAATCGGTAGCCGGAGCTCATGAAAGCTATATTCAAAGTCTTTATGCCCATAATCTCGCGAAGGTTGAACTAGCCTACGCCATTGGCGACGCCGAACAAGGCGTCCGGCGCTACTTGAAAGGCAATCAATAACTCTATGGAGCAAACGACGACGCAGACTCCCCCTGCAGGAGCCGAGAAACCCGAATCTGGAAACAAGCCGTTGCCCGCTACGGAGAGGGATTATCACACCCGCCCCACGCGAACCCAAAGTCCCGGCTTCCGCATCGCTATCCTCATCGCATTGGTCGTGCTCGTGGTCGTCGGATTTTTCGTGTACCGCTACCTTACCAGCTATGAGGCGACCGACGACGCCCAGGTCGACGGCCACATCAACTCGGTCAGCGCGCGCATTAGCGGCCACGTCACCAAGCTCAATATCCGCGACAATCAATACGTCAAAGTCGGTGACGTGCTGGTTGAGATCGATCCCAGCGATTATCAGGTTGCGTACGACCGCGCCAAAGCCGATTTCGCCGATGCCCAGGCTGCAGCTGTTGCTGCAGGGGTAAATGTCCCTATCACCTCGATCAATACGAGCAGCCAGATCTCCGCGACCGAAGCTGACGTCAGCAGCGCACGCGCCGGAATCCAGGCCGCCCAGCAGCAACTCGAAGCCGCCAAAGCCCAGTTACAGCAAGCGCAAGCCAATGACGTCAAAGCGCAGAACGATCTTGGCCGCTACAAACAACTGGTGACCAAACAGGAGATTTCTCAGCAGCAGTACGACCAGGCGGTGGCTGCCTCACAGGCAAGCGCGGCCGCAGTCGAGGCCGCTCGCGCCACGTCGCAGGCCGCAGAACAGCAAATTACTCAGGCGAGGGGAAAGTTAGTTCAGGCTGAGGCAAACAATCGTTACGCCAACACCGCGCCGCAGCAGATGAAGATCACAAGAGCGCACGCGCAGGCTGCTGTGGCTCAAGTTCAGCGCGCCAAGGCCAGTCTCGATCAGGCACAACTCAACCTGCAGTACACCAAGATCGTTGCTCCGGTGAACGGCATCGTCAGCAATCGCACCGTGGAAGTCGGCCAAAATGTCGCCCCCGGCCAGGAACTCATGAAGGTCATTAACCTCGATGATGTCTGGATCACCGCGAACTTTAAAGAGACCCAACTCCGCGACATGCGCGCCGGACAGCGCGTCACCATCGAAGTCGATGCCAACGGCCGCAAGTACAACGGCAAAGTTGACAGCCTCGCGGGCGCCAGTGGCGCGCGCTTCAGCCTGCTCCCGCCCGAGAATGCCACCGGGAACTACGTGAAGGTTGTCCAGCGCATCCCCGTCAAAATCGACCTGGACCCCGGCTCAAATAACGATCATCAGCTGCGCCCAGGGGAGTCAGTCACACCCAAGGTCTGGATTCGGGAATGAGTGCTGCCAGCACGACGATGGACCAGCTCCAGGCCTCGCGTCCGGCAGTTAACCCTTGGATCATTGCCCTCGCCGTGACGCTGGCTACGTTCATGGAAGTGCTCGACACTTCCATCGCCAACGTCGCTCTGCCGCACATTGCGGGTAGCCTCTCCGCCGGTCAGGACGAAAGCACCTGGATCCTCACCTCGTACTTGGTATCAAACGCCATCGTTCTCCCTCTGAGCGGATGGCTCTCATCCATCATCGGCCGCAAGAATTTCTACATGGGCTGCGTCGCGCTGTTCACGATCAGTTCTTTCATGTGCGGTCTCGCACCGAACCTCTCCGTCCTCATTCTCTGCCGCGTCTTGCAAGGCGCAGGGGGCGGCGGATTACAGCCTAGCGAACAGGCCATCCTCGCCGACACATTTCCTCCCGCCAAACGTGGCATGGCCTTCGCAATCTACGGAGTCGCCGTGGTCACCGCTCCAGCAATCGGCCCAACTCTCGGCGGATGGATTACCGACAACTTCAGCTGGCGCTGGATCTTTTTCATCAACATCCCAGTCGGAATTCTCTCGATCCTGCTCACGTCGCGGCTGATCCAGGATCCTCCCTACTTCCGCCGCCGCAAACTCACTGAAACGCATATCGACTTCGTCGGCCTCGGCTTCGTCGCGCTTGGGCTCGGCACGCTCCAGGTCGTCCTCGACAAAGGCCAGCGCGACGACTGGTTCGAATCGCGATTCATCCTGTGGATGTCAATCATCGCGATCGCGTCGCTCATCTTCGTGATCGTTTGGGAATGGCGTAACAAAGATCCCATCATCGATCTCCATCTCTTCCGCGAACGAACCTTCGGCATCTCCAACCTGCTGATGTTCATGCTCGGCTTCGCCCTGCTCGGCAGCACGCTGCTCCTTCCTCTCTTCATGCAGACCATGCTCGGCTACACCGCGCAGCGCTCCGGCCTCGCGCTCATGCCCGGCGGCTTCGCGATTATGTTGCTGCTGCCGCTCGTCGGATTTCTGCTCTCCCGCTACCAGCCGCGCTGGCTCCTCGTCTTCGGACTGGTCGTGCTCTCGGCCTCGCTGTTTCACATGACCAACTTCGATCTCCAGATGGACTTCCACACCACGGTGATCGCGAGGCTGCTGCAAGCTGTCGGTATGGCGTTCCTGTTCGTCCCCATCAACACCGCCGCCTACGCGTTTCTGCCACGAGAGAAGAACAACGCCGCCTCCGGCCTGATGAATCTCGCCCGCAACATCGGAGGCAGTGTCGGCATTTCTGTGGTAACGACTATGCTTGACCGCCGTACGCAGGTCCATATGAGCGACATGGCGCGCAACCTGAACATGGGAAATCCGGCCCTGCAAGCCATGATCCGGGGCGCGTCCAAGGCCATGCAGGCCCATGGCGCCAGTGCTTCCGGAGCAACCCAACGGGCCTACGCGCTTATCCAAGGTACAGTGCAGCGCCAGGCCACGATGCTGGCTTACATCGACTGCTTCTGGTTCCTGGGCGTTGCGATATTGCTGATGATTCCGACCGTGTTCCTGATGAAAAAATCGAAACCCGGCGGAGGAATGGCAGTACACTAGGGCACCTATGTTTCGACTGATCACCGTCGAGCGCGAGTTCGGCAGCGGCGCGGCGTCGATCTCCCAGCAGTTGGCCGAACGTCTCGGCTGGAAGCTTTGGGATCACTCTCTGACCGAAGAGATCGCGCATCTCGCCCAAGTCGATCCTTCTGCGGTCAAACGCTGCGACGAGCGCATGGACAGCGCCCTCAAGCGCTGGTCCAAAGTCTTCTGGCGAGGCAGCTACGAGCGCAGTACTCATCTCGGCGGACAGATCTTCGACACCGACCGCATGATGACGATGATGCAGGACATCATGGACCGCATCGGCCACGAAGGAAACGCAGTCATCGTCGGACGCGGCGCCCCGTACTTTCTCCGCGAGCACCCCGACGCGTTTCACGTTTTTCTCTACGCCCCGCGCGCCGAAAAAATCCGCCGCACCATCGCCGACGGCCACTCCGAAGCCGAAGCCGAAGAAATGGTCGACACAGTCGACCGCGAGCGCATGGCCTACGTAAAACACTATTTCAACGCGGACTGGCCAACCCGCTCGCTCTACCACATGATGCTCAACACGGCGGTAGGCAACGAGCCGGTAATCAAAACCATCCTCGACACCATGCGCCACCTGGCCAACAGCCCAAAGGCCACAGACTACGCCGCCCCAAACCCGCAACCCGCCACACATTAACTTCCGGATGTCGGTGGTGCGAGGTCCAACAATTAGCCCGTGGATCGGAATTGCCGATGGTAGCCGCGAAGCGGCGGAAGAATGCAGCCCACGGCGTAAGCCGTGGGATGAGGAGTAGAAGTTGGAGCAAGCCCCACAGGGGCGAAAGAAAAATTTCTCGCGGCTTTGAGCGGTTCCTACCAGGGCATGGCTTTAACGATGCTCTAACCGCGCGCACAATAAACGGCGCCTTTAGGCGCTGCGCTCACCCGACGGTCTCATCGCCCTCGCCGGCGCCGGACAACAATCCTCAGCACACGAATCCACCCGTGCCCCCAACGTCCCCAACGCCCGCCGTTCCGCCCCAGCCGTCCTCTCCAGAATCAGTTCCCGAATCATCCCCACAAATTTCGGATGCACTCCCACAGTCTTCGCCCGCGTCATAGGCAATCCAAGCGATTCGCACAAATTCCGAGCCTCAATATCGAGGTCGTACAGCACCTCCATATGATCCGAGATAAAGCTGATCGGCGCGATCACCACTCCGGATGCCAGGTTCTTCGCCTTCACGTCCCGCAAATAATCAAGGATGTCCGGCTCAAGCCAAGGCTGTCCCGGAGCCCCGCTCCGGCTCTGATACACCAGCACATCATTCGTAATTCCCAGCGCCGCCGACGAAAGCCGCCGCACCTCCTCCAACTGCTTCACATAATCGCTAGTCGTTGCCATGGTCAGAGGAACACTGTGCGCGACATAAACAACCTGCACGTCGTCGGGTGCCCCATTGCTGGCGTCTTTTGCCAGAAGTGGGGATTTTGATTCTTCTTGTACTTGCTGTTTCAACGACGGAAGCGAGGCAAGAGACTCTCGAACCCGCTCCTCAGTCGCCTCCAGAAATCCCGGATGATTAAAGAACACCCGCAGCTTCTCCACCTGCGGCGCACCTTCGCCCACCTCGGCCTGCGCTCGCGCAATGTCTTCCCGATACTGCCGGCATCCCGAGTACGAACTGTACGCCGACGTCACAAACGCTAGCGCCCGCCGCACACCGTCCGCCTTCATCTGCCGCAGCGTCTCCACAAGCATCGGATGCCAATTCCGATTCCCCCAATACACCGGCAGCTTCGGTCCGTGCAGCGCGAGTTCCTTCTCGATCGCCGCAATCAATTCGCGCGTCTGCTGATTGATCGGACTCTTCCCGTCAAAGTGATAGTAGTGCTCGGCGACAGCCAGCATCCGCTCCCGTGGTACATTCCTCCCGCGAAGCACGTTCTCAAGAAAGGGAATCACATCTTCATGCTTCTCCGGCCCCCCAAACGAAACCACCAGTATCGCGTCGTAATTCATAGTTGTGCGTGAAAGCCTGAGGATACCTCATTCGATCGGAACATGTGGGAACGTCGAGTTCTCTGCGAACTCAGCGGTTAAGAATTTCTTCGCGCCCTTCGCGGCTGTTCTTCGCGATCTTTGCGGTTATGCAGTCTCTGACATCCATCTCACAAACTGCAGCTTCGTTTTCCGAGACTAAGGCGCGGTGCAGCAGGAATCCACGATCCCCACAACCGTGACCAGCCGCACTGAAACACCCGGGGATCAAGCGTACATTCCCCGTACCGCGCAAGAGCTGTAACTAAACCGAAGCCCGAAGCCGGAAGCCGGAGCCGGAACCGGAACCCAGGAGCCCCAAATGAACCGCAAACAATTCCTCCAACACACATTCAAAGGATTCCTCGCCACCCTAACCATCCCGTACTTTTCCAAATTGATCCATGCCGCACCCGCCGCCACACCCGCCGACGAAAAACCACCCCTCGCTCGGCCCGAGCTCATCGCTGCCGCCCGCGAAATCATCGCCGGACAAACCTATTGCGCCCTCATCACGCAAGACGCCGACGGACGCCCGCAAATCCGCACCATGAATCCCTTCCCGCCCGAAGACGACATGACTGTCTGGATCGCCACCAGCACCCAGACTCGCAAAGCCCAGCACCTGCGCAACAATCCCAACGTGACTCTCTACTACTCGAACCACGCTCAAGCCACCGGATATGTCGCGATGACCGGACGCGCCGAACTCATCGACGACCGCGCCGAAATGATCAAACGCAAGCGTGCCTACTGGGACCAGGCCTTCCCCGGATTCAAGAACCTCGTCCTGATCAAGGTCACTCCCGAACGCCTCGACGTGATCAACTACAAAGCCGGCGCCCTCAACGACCCTCAAACCTGGCGCTCGCCAACAGTCGAATTCAAGAAGGGCTCGTAACCGATCGCTTTCGAAATCCTTTGCGTGAGATGAGTACCCCATTTCTCCCCTGGTTTTTGGGAGGAGTGGGGCTTTTGATTTGTGTGTGTGTGACGGGGCGCGCTAACCTGTCGGCCGCCGCGAGCCATTCGAAACGCGATATACTACTAGTACTTGACCTCGAAGACACGCCAAATGTCCGCTCGCAATGGAGACAAGTCCAGGTTTCATCGGAAGCGAAAACAGAAGATCGCTCGTCGCAAGCTTACTCACGAAATGCTCGATCGCACCGCCGAGGCACCCAAGTCGGCGAAAGCCACCGACCGCGCGCAGCCAAAGCCGGTGTCCGCTTGAACACTCCGCTGCTGGCTTTAGGGCTGCGATCACACCAGCCAGCTTGGATGATTTAACCAAACAGGAATTGCGATGATCTAGAATTAAGGGGGGAAACTGATGCCAAGAGGCCGATCAACATTTACCAAGCGCCAGAAGGAACATACGCGCCAGCAGAGACAGCGAGACAAAGCCGAGCGCAGGAGTCAGCGCAAACAAGAAGACACTGTTCCAGGCGCCATCGACGAGATGGCTGAACTGCGAAAACATGCCGCTGAGCAGGCGGCGCTCTTCAATCTCGGCGCAGACGATACGGACACTTCCGAGCACTCCAAGCAAGATGATCCATACGTCAGCGACTAACTCCAGTTTGTCGGCTCGTGATGGCCAGTGCGCTGAAAACGCTTGGAACGTACAAGACGTAAGGTACAAGATAAAAAGATCGCAGTGATTTTCAGAAGGAGAGGGAAGCATGGCAGAAATTCGATTGCAAGAGGGCGAATCCTTAGAGAACGCGCTTCGTCGCTTCAAACGTAAGGTGCAGTCCGAAGACATTATTAAAGAGGTGAAGCGTCATTCCTACTACTTGAAGCCGGGCGAAAAACGTCGGGTGAAAAGCGCCTTGGCGCGGAAGCGCGCGCGGAAAAAGGTCCGCAGGGAAGGTCCCTCCGGAACCGACTCGCGTCGAAGTGATAAGTAATAAATGACTGCTACTTTCCACAGAGTAGACGAACGCTGATAATCTGCCGGGGCTTGACGCCCCGGCGCAAGATTTCCCGCCTTACAAGCACCTCGCCTGGCAAAGCCGTGAGAGTCCACGAAGCGAGCATGTTTCCAATCATTCGCCGCGATGGCAGCTCCGTCGCCGTATCAAAAGTCCATTACGGCATTTTTCTGTTTCGAGGTATCCCCCTCCCCCTGCAAAAATAAGTCGCGGCGTTTGGGCTCAGCAAGCCAGCCTTGGCGGTGGTAGCAGGTCCCCGTCATAAAGTGCAGATGATCGTCGCCGTAATATCGCTTCAACCCGCTCGGCATGTCCCTAACTTACGAGGAATGGCGTGCCGGGATATAGAAGAAACTAGAACTTCTGATTGCTGCTGTTCAGTTTCGGGAGTCCCCACCCTTTCGAAAAAAGCATGTCATGAGACTGGACAAAAAAAGCGCGAAGGGATGGGCCACCCACCGAGATGGCAGGCCGCAGCGAATTCTGGTACTCATAGCTAGCGCACGGAATTTCTGGCACTATTGACGGAGAACTCTGTGTCTCTTGCGAGCACGCCATTCGTTCGGGAAATACTGTCCCATGCTCTGGACTCCGCTCTGGACTCCATGTCTACAAGCGTTCTCGCCATTCTCTCAGGCTTGGTATTCGGAATCTACCGGCTGGTTCTCACGTACCGCAACGAGGGGTGGCGAGGCGTGAGTAAGAGTTTCTTGAGTGAAGGTATCCACGCGATTATTTTTGGCGCTGCGTGGTGGGGGCTTTTGTTCTCGTATCACCTTTTTGTGAAGGTTCCCAGGCAGATCAGGAAAGAATCTGCAAGTCACGCTCCCCCAATCCCAAGACACAGGATTGCTCCACCGGATTTTGCGTATCAAAAAACTACAATCGCTATCAAACATAGCGAAACGAGAACTTATCTGGTCTTCAGTGATCAGATCGGTTTTCCGCGAGACGCAAATACCGAAACCGGCCAGATACTTCCTGAACACAATTTCCGCATAGGAGACGAGATTTATTTCAACTTTTGGTACAACGCCTCTGGCCCAAATCCCGTCAAGGTTTTCAGAGGAAGCAGAAACGTATATCTCGGAAGAGATACTGAGGAATCAACGCAAAAAGCGTTCTTGGAGCATTTCAAAAGGCATGTTGCTGACGCATGGAAGAACCATCCAGATCTTCTAAATGACTACACCCCGCAGTACCAGGCAGATGTCGGCAGATTTGGGAGCGCTTTCGCTTTCCAAGGAGATAGCAACACGAAGATTAAAGTTGAAAATCAAGCCCAGTTGAGCGATCTCCTACTGGGTCACACCATACCGTTTGTCATAATCGAGATTCCTTACAAAGATAATGACACTTGGCATCACTTGCGAACGTGCCAATGGGTTCAACCCGCAACCATTCCAGGCGTATGGCATATATGTGACGTGAGTTTCCCGTCAGACTAGCGGTTAAGGATTGATATACCGAATCAGCCCACTTCGCACGATCAATCGGCTAAGGAGAGTTGGCGGGTTCTATAAAAGGGGAAGTCAAGTAAAAACACTCCACCGTTCGCAGGAAGGTTTGTTTTTTGGCATCCAGCTCCTGCCGAGCAGTTCTGAACGGCTCGAGCGC
>Ga0335082_10000239_pt1 | contig 56206 bp, 40 predicted proteins | sample Lox_Sample_41_FD_206718 | JGI IMG/M metagenome (GOLD analysis project Ga0335082, IMG submission 206718) | Soil microbial communities from Loxahatchee National Wildlife Refuge, Florida, United States - Lox_Sample_4.1 | ecosystem: Environmental > Terrestrial > Soil > Wetlands | place: USA... | reverse complement strand
AGCGTCGCGGCCGCCAGCAGAATTATTCTGTTTTGTGACTTCATGTGGCTATCTCCACCTTGCGATTGCTGGACGAGCATTCCCGCCTCAGCCTCCAAACTCCCGTGGATCAGTAATCTCTTGCGCTTCCTTTGAGATTCAGTCCCCCGCATAAAAGGCTGCTTCGGCATCCGCCCGTCAGGCTTGAGCCAGCCAACGATTCAGGTCTCGGGCCCGCTCCAGGAACCCCAGCGCGCCAAGTTCTCGAAAGCGCTTTGCGCGATGCCGGTAATCCGCGTCGTTCCGTGACAAGATCGGCAGGAACGGGATGCGTGCCGCCTTCGCCGCCAGCGCGTCATCAATATTATCGCCGACATACAGTGCCGTCTTCGGATTTCGTCCCGCTAGGATGATCCGCAATCCTTCCGGACTCGGTTTCTTCTTTGCATCATCCATCGTGATCACGGTTCGAAACGAACGCGCCGCCGGCCATTTCTCGAACGTGTACGAAAACTCCTGCCGCGTTCTCCCCGTGAACAGGTTCAGCTCCCGGGTTCTCGCCCACTTCTCGATCAGGTTCGGCGTTACCAGCAACTTCTCCTTGCTCACGTTCCCCGGTTGCCCGTCGCGCCCCCAATAGAACGGTTGGAACGCCTCACGCGCCTCTTCATACGTCGTTGGCACGCCAAGCGCCGTGGCCCACCGCGACACCATCATCCAGTCGTCGTTGTTGCCCGGCTGCCTCTTCCATTCGTGGAATTCCGCCCACGTCGGCTTCATCCCGGTTAGCTCCCGGATCGTCTGCAATCCCGATCGCCAGTAGGTCTCCTTTACATCGACGAGCACACCGTCCACATCGAAGATCAGGATCTTCGGATCGAGCTTCACTTCCGCCGGCTGCTTCTTTCCCGCCCGTTTCTTCTTCACCTGGCTGTCCTTTCGTTCTCTTCTCCAGTTTACCTTGTAAGGACCGGAATCCGGGACGGCCCCTCTCCGCATTCGCTCCTGTTTTTGAACTGCGAATCTTGGGATAATCCTCTCCGATGGTTAACGAAGAACTGCGCCGCGAACTCCTTGCGATGAAGGCCGAGGACCTGTCCGTCCGCGAGGAATTGCTCAATGCCAACCTCCTCCGTAGCTCCTACCATCCGCGCATGGAAGAAATTCACGTCAAGAATGCGAAGCGTCTACGCGAGCTGATCTGCTTACATGGCTGGCCCACGGATGACCTCGCTGGCCCGGACGGTGCGGAAGCAGCCTGGCTCATCGCCCAGCATTCGATCGGCGAACCCGCATTTGTGCGTCAGGCCCTGAAGCTCATTCGGGCTCAGATCGAGCACAAACGTGTACCCGCCTGGCAAGCCGCTTACCTCGAAGATCGCATCGCCCTCTTCGAGGGCCGCCCGCAGCGCTATGGCACGCAGTGGATCGACGATCCTCGCGACGGTATCGGACGCCCCTGGACTCTGGCCTATCCCGACCGCATCAATGACCTGCGTGAGGCTGTTGGCCTTAAACCGCTCGCTCCGGTTCCGCTGCCTGGACCCGAAGTGCCCGCACAGGCGCGTCAGCAGGCGGAATCCGACCAGCAATGGTGGATCGACTGGCTGATTGCCCGCGGTTGGCGCAAACCCTAAGAGGCCGTAGCCCGCATTCTGTCCCACCGAACAGGTTGTCCGATGCCGCCCTTCGCCTTACCTTGGAACGAACGGGCACGCTCCAGCCTCCCAACGAGAACAAGACACATGCGTATCCTCCATCAATTCCCCCGTACCTCGTCCTTCGTGTGCGTGCTTGCCATCGCGGTCCTTCTGATCGCCTGCTCTTCCATGCCGCCCGGCGGCGGTACGGGCGGTGGCGGCAACGCACAGCCTCCTGCCTCGCCTGCCTCTCTCCTGGCGACGGCCGGCAACGCGCAAATTAGCTTGAGTTGGGCGGCGAGCGCCGGCGCCACCAGCTATCATGTGAAGCGCGCCACGACGAGCGGTGGGCCCTTCACCACGATTGCGTCTCCTTCCCAACCGAGTTGCACCGACACCGGCCTCACGAATGACACGACCTACTACTACGTGGTCACCGCCCTGAACGCCGATGGCGAGAGCGCCGACTCCCCGCAAGCGTCGGCCAAGCCCGTAGCTCCGCAAACAATTCCCGTCATGCCTGTTGGTTTGCAGGCGACCCCGGGCAACGCGCAGGTGAGTCTCATCTGGAACGTCAGCGCCGGCGCCACCAGCTACCATGTGAAGCGCTCGACCACCAGCGGCGGCCCCTTTACGACGATCTCGTCTCCGACTTCCGCGAGCTTCACGGACTCTGGCCTCACAAACGGCACCACCTACTTCTATGTCGTCAGCGCCGTCAATGCCGCAGGAGAAAGCGCAAATTCTTCCCAAGCCTCTGCTAAGCCCGCCGCCCCTCAGACCGCTCCTCCCGTGCCGTCTGGGCTGCAAGCCACCCCGGGCAACGCGCAGGTGAGTCTCACTTGGACCGTATCCACCGGCGCCACCAGCTACCATGTGAAGCGCTCCACGACGAGTGGCGGGCCCTACTCCCAGGTCGCTGCTCCCACGACGAATAGCGTCACCGATAGCGGCCTCTCCAATGGCACCACCTACTTCTATGTCGTTTCCGCGCTCAATGCCGCCGGCGAAAGCGGCAATTCCAGCGAGGTCAGCGCCAAGCCCACCGCTCCCGCCACTCCCGATGTCACCATCACCGTCGATCCCACCAAAACGAAGGCGATCTCACCCTACATATACGGTCTCAACTTCTATTCCGGTAACGCAGATCCGCCTCCCTCGCTCACCTTTGACCGGGCCGGCGGCAATCGCTGGACCGCCTACAACTGGATCAATAACTCCTCTAACGCGGGCAGCGACTACTACTACGAAAACGACAACTATCTCTGCAACGGCAGCTGCAACGCCGCCGTCCCCGTGGAAGCGGTCCGCATGTTCATCGCGGGCGATCAGGCGAACGACATGGCCAGCCTGGTTACTTTCCAGATGCAGGGCTACGTCTCCGTCAACACCAATGTCGTGCAAGTGCCTCAGCCCTTCCCGAACCTCGCCTACTTCCGTCCTGTGGTCGCCAAGAAGAGCACCGCTTCCGGCCAGCCCTTTACGCTCAGCCCGCCACCGGCTTCGACCGACAACAACGTCTACATGGACGAGTTCCTCTGGGCGCTCGACCAGAAATTCGCAGGCCAGTCTATCTTCGGAACCAATCCCGCAACTCAACATGTCTTCGTCGAACTCGACAATGAACCCGAGCTCTGGAACTCAACGCACGCCGAAATCCAAGGGTCCACGCCGGTTTCTTCCGACAGCTACATTTCCAAAACCATCTCGCTCACCAAGGCCCTGAAAGACCTGTTCCCCAATCTCCTCATTTTCGGCCCCGTTCACTATGGCTTCGAAGGCATCTACGACTGGCAGGGCGAATTGAATGCCACTCCTTCCGGCGCGAACTGGTTCCCCGACAAGTACCTGCCCGCCCTCAAAACGGCCTCCAACACCTACGGTCGGCCGCTCGTCGACGTCTACGATTTTCACTGGTATTCCGAAGCCACCGACGGCAGCACTCGCATTACAAACCTACCAGGGCCCAATCTCAACGCCACGCAGGTGCAGGCCATCGTGCAAAGCCCGCGCAGCCTCTGGGACACCACCTACAAGGAAAACTCCTGGATCAGCAATGACGTGCTCGGCGGGCCTATCTACATCCTCGCGCGTCTGCAATCGAAGATCGCCGCCGCGAATCCCGGCATGAAGATCGCCATCACCGAATACAACAACGGCGGCGGCCAACACATCGCCGGCACCATTGCCGAAGCGGACAATCTTGGCATTTTCGGAAGTATGGGAGTCTTCGCAGCGAACTACTGGCCCCTCACCAGCAACGAGACCTACGCGCTCGCCGGCTTCCGCGCTTACCGCGGTTTCGATGGCGGCAACGCCAATTTTGGCGACACCTCGCTACAGGCCACGTCGAACAGCGTACAGAACGTTGTGGTCTATGCCAGCCTCGACAGCTCCACGCCAGGCCGCGTCGTCTTCGTTGCCATTAACCGCTCCACCTCCCCGAAAGTCACCGCCATTAACGGGCAGTCACTCTCCGGCACCGCGCATCTGTTTCAGATCACCGCGGCATCCGCGCAGAATCAGAGCCCGGTCAAACCGGTATCCGCGGGACAAATGGCGGTCGCCGGCTCGTCCTTCACCGTCACGCTCCCTGCGCTCAGCGTCACCACCATCGATGTGTATTAGCGCATCCGCCGTTCAATCACGGCGTAATTTGTTGTGGAAATGACTTTACTCCGCCTCGTGTGTATTCGAAGCGAATCAACCATTCGCTCGCGACGCTCCGGCCATTCACGTCGGGCGAACTGAATACCCAGCGTTGCGCCGCTTGCACGGCCTTGTCCGCAAAATAGCGGCTCGGCCCGGGATCTTGCAGCTCTGCCCCCGTCACCTGGCCGGAAGCGTCCACATGCGCTTTCACCAACACCTTCACCGTCCCTGTGATGGTGGAGAGCGCCTTTTCCGAAACTTGCGGCGTGGGTTGATCCAGCGCTTCGCCCCGCTCGGATGTCTCGCTCGAATTCTTCGCGCGGATCGCTGGCGACGCATCCTGAGTGCGCAGAACAGCCGGTGCGGCGGAAGGCGCTTCAGTCGCGCGTGCCGGCGGCGGTTCAATCGTCTTTGCCGTCTCCTTCGCCTCGTCCTTTGTTGAAACCCCGGGTGACGCCGCCAGTTCCGCCGGCGGAGTCGCCGGTTTTGCCGGCTCGGCGGAAGCGCTCTTTGCGGGTGCAGCCGTGGATTGCGTTGTCGTCGGTGCGCTCACCGACCGGTTGTGCAGGATCTTCGGCAACGCAAGCCCCGCTGCCACAATCAACGCGCCAAGAAACAATGGCAACGCATAATTCGGCAGTACAAACGTCTCGCGCCTCGCGCTGCCGTGAGGAGTTTTCGCTGTGCGGCCGGGCGTGGCCGGCACGCGCGCTTGTCGGGTCAGCGGTACCGCCGGCTCCGCGGAAACCGGCACGTTCAATGGTGAAACGGTAACCGACGCCGGACGTGCCGCCTGCGGAATCCCCGCCAGAGTCGTCACCGCGGACGCATTTTGCGCAGACGCTGCCGCCACCTCCGGTGCCGCCGCGGCCGAAACGACGGATGGCGTAACTTGCGAAATGGCCCCGCCCGCACTTGCCGCTGCCGCTTTAGCCGCAACCCGGTTCGGATTCAACCTCTCCGCAATTTGCGCGCTTGTCCACCGTTTCTCCGGCTTCCTCCGCAACGCGTGGTGCGCAATTTCCGCAAAGGGTTCCGGCACGTTCTGTGGAACAACCGGATCGACATTTTCGTTGAACGGCAGGATTGGCGGCTGCTGCGTCAGCATCGTCACCATCGTCACACCCAGTGACCATACGTCCGCCGCCATCGTATACGCCGTCCCGGGAATTTCCGGTGCATCGTATACGCTTCGTTCTCGCGTCATCTCGCGCTTCTCCGCCACCGGCTCGATCGTGTCGCTCGACACCTTCAGCAGGTCACCGGTCGCGAGGATGTTCGCCGGACAGATGTGCCCGTGCGTCAACTCCTTGTCGTGCAAATACACCAGCACATCGACGACCGCATTCAACGCTTCGCGCGCCTCCATTGCTGTCAGCGCCCGTTGCGGCACAACCCCTGCCAGGTTCTCCTCTGCGTACTCCATCGCAACATACAGCAGCTCTCTGTCGTCGATCTTGCATTTGCCGCTTTGCAGGATGCGCAACAAGTTGGGGTGCGTCAGCTTCGCCGCGCTGTCCCATGCCGCTAGGATCTGTTCGGGGTTGGGGACGTCTGCCGCGACGAATTTCACTGCCGCCTCTCGTGGCTCCGGATTCCGGTATTCCGCCAGAAAGACCACGCTGTGGTCCGTGCTGCCGATCAGCGATTGCAGCCGGTACTTGTGCTCGATGACTTGGCCTTCCCAGTCTTTCCAGACTTCGCTCATGACGCACCTCGGATTTCGCGCTCCTGTAGGCGACGGCTCGCCCCGGAGCGGCAACGCTCCGCCGATCGAACCTAGCGTCTGTGGGCTGGAAGGTATCTCAGATGACAGGCGCCAGGGGCCGGGCGCTCGTCGATTCATTCTGCCATGAATCGCCGCTCTTCAACATTTGCATGTTAATCCTTTGGAGGCATCCAGTACTAGCGCATTCCGTTTTCAGCTTATGCCGGCCTGCCTGCGCCATGCCGCGTGCTGGCCAGCCCCCGCGCCGCCTTGTTACACTTCATGCGTCGCGCGTTCGCTCGCTCCAAGGATTGCTTCATGCCTCCATTCGCCGGTGTGGATTTCATCGACTTCGATTCCCAGCTTAACGATGAAGAAAAGCTGGTCCGCCAGACCGCACGCCAGTTCGTTGACAACGAAATTATTCCCGTCATCGAGCGCCACAGCCGGGAAGGCTCATTTCCCCTGAATCTCGTTCCGCAACTGGGCGAACTCGGTTTCTTTGGCGCCAATCTCAAGGGCTACGGTTGCGCCGAAATGTCCAATGTCGCTTACGGCCTGATGATGCAGGAACTTGAGCGCGGCGATTCCGGCCTCCGCAGCTTCGTTTCCGTCCAAGGCGGCCTGGTGATGTACCCGATCTACTCCTACGGCAGCGACGCGCAAAAAGACAAGTGGCTCCCGCTGCTTCAATCGGGCCGCAAGATCGGCTGTTTCGGTCTGACGGAACCCCAGTTCGGCTCGAACCCCGGCGGGATGCTCACCCGCGCGGTGAAGAAAGGCAACAAATACATCCTCAACGGCGAAAAAATGTGGATCACCAACGGCTCGCTAGCCGATATCGCCGTGGTCTGGGCCAAATGCGAAGACGAAAAGGTTCGTGGCTTTCTTGTCGAGCAAGGTGCTCCCGGATTCAAAGCCTGGGACGTCCATGGAAAATGGTCGTTGCGCGCCTCCGTAACCAGCGGCCTCTCGCTTTCCGATTGCGAAATCCCTGAAGACAATCTTCTCCCCGGCGTCGTCGGTCTGCGCGGGCCGCTCAGCTGTCTGAACCAGGCCCGCTTCGGCATCGGTTGGGGCGCGCTCGGTGCCGCCATGGCCTGCTACGACACTGCGCTGCGCTATGCCAAGACACGCAAGCAATTCGGCAACAAGCCCATCGCTTCCCACCAGCTTGTGCAGGAAAAGCTCGCTTGGATGATCACCGAAATCGTCAAGGGCCAGCTCCTCGCCCTCCATGTTGGCCGACTCAAGGATCAAGGCAAGGCCGATCCTTCGCACATTTCCATGCTCAAGATGAACAACGTCGGCATTGCCCTCGAAACCGCCCGTAAAGCCCGCGATATCCTCGGCGCCAACGGCATTGTCGACGACTACTGCATCATGCGCCACATGAATAACCTCGAAAGCGTCTACACCTACGAGGGCACCAACGACATCCACAAACTCATCATCGGGGAGAAAATTACCGGCATCGCCGCCTTTGAGTGAACCTATGAACCTTCGCGCGCTCCCTAAGTCTCTTGTCGTTGCCCTAGCTTTCCTCTCATTCGGCGTTGCTTCCCACGGCCAGCAGTCCGTGGCGCAGCCTCCTAAGACCACGGTTCGCACCGTCACCGCCTTCGTTCGCGTCGAGCGCGAGCGTTACCAGATCCAATTCGATGAAGCCGTGAAGTTCCTCAAGATCGCGCAGACCACTTTCGACTCCCGCGACTTCACCGTGCAGACCCTGCGCATCGCCACGCAGCCCTTCCCCGAATACACCAAAGGCATGTCCCGCTCCGAAACTTTGCAGTTCTTCAAAAACCTCGACGGTATCGCGCAGCAAAACCATCTGATGCTCTCCATTGGTCCGGCTTGCCTCGCCGGAGACGATTGCGACGCCCAAGCCGACCTTCTCGCCGACATCCTCAAGAACACCAAGTCTATCTACGGCAGCGTCTACGTCACGAACGACCACGGTGTGAACTGGCCCGCCGTGAAAGCCGCTGCTCGCGTCACGAAGACGCTCTCTGACGGCACCCTTCATAGCGAAGGCACTTTCCATTTCGCCGCGATCGCCAGCGTTCCCCAGGCTTCTCCCTTCTTCCCGGCGGCTTATCTCACTGGCCTCGGCCACCAGTTTGCCGTCGGGCTTGAATCCGCCAACGAAGTCGCGGCGGCATTCCGCGACGCTCCCGACACAGCCACGGCGCGTCGCCGTCTCGTCGATACTCTGTTTCGCCTGACCTCCGACGTCGAAAACGTCGCTCTTCGCGTCGACCGCGAACGTGGTTGGACCTATCTCGGCCTTGACCTCTCTCCTGCCCCTTCGAAGAGCGCTTCGATCGGCGCCGCCATCGAGACTCTTTCGAAACAGCCGTTCGGCACGAGCGGTACCATGTCCGCCGTCGCCGTGATCACTTCTGCGATCAAAGAGATCGGCTTGCGCACCACCGGCTACTCCGGTCTGATGTTGCCGGTTCTCGAAGATCCCATCCTCGCCGAACGCTGGAACGCCGGCCTCGTCTCCATTGACGCCCTCATGAGCTACTCGGCTGTCTGTGGCACCGGCCTCGACACCGTTCCTCTTCCCGGTGACGTTACCGTCGACCAGCTCGCTCGCATCATCGGCGATCTCGCCACCCTCTCCGCAAAGTGGAACAAGCCGCTCTCCGCCCGGCTCCTCCCCGTCTCTGGCAAGCTTGCCGGTCAGAAAACCGAATTCTCCGATTCTGCCCTCATTAACGCCGTCATCCATCCGCTCAGCGGCCCCGAGCCCCGCCAATAAGCGCCGGATTGAACATGCTGGCGCCACCCGCTCGACGATAAGTGGAACTTTGACCTAACATAAGCCTTCGCGAAGGGAGACCTCATGGAAGAACAGCTTAGCCTCGAGTTTCTGCGCGTGGTCGAGAACGCCGCCATCGCCGCTGCCCGCACCATGGGCTTCGGTGATCGTCACAAAGCCGATGAAGTCGCCGTCGAAGCCATGCGCAAGACCATGGACCAGCTCGAAATGGATGGCACCATCGTCATTGGCGAGGGCGAACGCGACGAAGCCCCCATGCTTTACATCGGCGAAAAGGTCGGTCTGGCGACACACGCTCCGAAGGCCCTGTTTCCCGCCGTCGATATCGCCGTCGATCCCCTGGAAGGCACCAATCTCTGCGCCACTGGCGCTCCCAACGCCATGGCCGTCCTCGCCGCTAGCGAAAAAGGCGGCCTCCTTCACGCTCCCGACCTGTACATGGAAAAAATCGTCGTCGGCCCTTCCTGCAGAGGCGCTGTCGATCTCGACGCTCCCGTCGCCGACAATCTCAACGCGGTTGCCAAGCGCCTCGACCGCGACGTCGAAGACCTCGTCGTGATGGTCCTCGACCGTCCCCGTCACGAGCAGCTCATCGCCGACATCCGTGCCGTTGGCGCGCGCATTCGCCTCATCGGCGACGGCGATCTCTCCGCCGGCATCTCCGCCGCTGTCATCGGCACCGGCGTCCACATGGTCATGGGTACCGGCGGTGCGCCCGAAGGCGTTCTCACCGCTGCCGCATTGCGTTGTCTCAATGGACAGATTCTCGCCCGCCTCGTCGTCAGCAAGCCGGAACACCGCGAGCGCCTTGCTAAAATGGGTGTCACCGATCCCAAGCGCATTTACGACACCGCCGACCTGGCCCCCGGTCAGAAGATCATCTTTGCCTGCTGCGGCGTTACCGATGGCAATCTTCTCAAAGGTGTGCGTTTCTTTGGCGACGGCGTCCGCACATCTTCCATGATCCTCACTTTCGATGAGCGTCAGGTCCGTTTCATCGATTCCGTTCGCCTCGAAAAACGCAGCGACGTCAAGGTCCGCTTTAACTAGAACGTCAACAAAAGTCTCGCTCTATCCGCTTCGGCTCCCGTCCAGCTGGCCTCAATCTGGTCGCCCGGCCAGTGGTGCGAATCCGTTAACACCCGTACTCTGCTTCAACCAGTCCCGCCGCATTCACCGCCCCCTAATTTGTGCTGACCGCTCCGGGATTCTCGGTGCGCTCGGTGGGCGAAGCGGCGACCAGTACGGGAGAAAGGCCGTGAAGCGTTCTGCTCTGATCTTCCTGTCGTCCGTGGCCGTCGTCCTCGCCGGGTGCGCCGCATCCTACTTTCCCGGCGGTGCCGGCGGAACCACCTTCGCGCTTATGGTCACTCCCGGCACCACCAGTGTCGCGGGATTGAATCAACAGCAGTTCCTCGCGCAAACCGGTGATGGCTCTCGCCCGGCCGTGACTTGGATGGTCAACGGCGTCGCCGGTGGCGACGCGGTGAACGGCACCATTGATGCCAACGGAATGTTTACCGCCCCGGAATTTCCGCCGGCCGTCAACTCCGTTTCGATCACCGCAACGGTTCCCGCCGACGCTAGAAAAAAAGGGACCAGCGCCGTCACTCTCAATAATCCGGTCCCCGTCCTGACTTCCGTCACTCCCAACGACATTAAGCTCGGTGCCTTCACCTTAACCATCGCCGGTGCTCATTTCGCGCAGGGCGCCACCGTGTTCTTCGGCCCCATCGCTCTAACCACGACGTACGTTTCTTCCACTCAGCTTACGGCTACGGGCACCGCCACCGCCGCGCAAATCGGCATGGTCGACGTCACTGTGCAGAATCCCGCACCTGGTCCCGCCGTTTCCGCTGCCGTCACCGCGCACGTCGATGGCGGCATCGCTGTACTTGTGGCTCCGGCTACGGGCACCGTTCGCGCCGGTGGCCAACAGGCTTTCACCGCCACTGTCACGGGCACCGCCAACACCGGCGTCACCTGGGCAGTGAACGGCGTGGCCGGCGGCAACACCACCGTTGGCACAGTCGTCGACGGCACCTACAACGCGCCCGTCATCGTCCCTGCCGCGAATGCCATCACCGTTACTGCCACCAGCGTCGTTGACACCGCCGCCTCCGGCAGCGCCACCGTTACGCTCAACAATCCTGTGCCCGTCCTGGAAAGTCTCACGCCCACGACCGTCACCAGTGGCGTCGCCGCGCAATTTACCCTGAAGGGTTCGGGCTTCATGAACGGCTCCGTCGTGAACTTCGGCTCCCGCCAACTCCCGACGACCTATATCTCGACCACTCAGCTCTCCGCCACGGTCACCGCAACCGCTGCTGAGGTCGGCACGATCCCGGTCACCGTCACGAACCCCAATCCCGGCACGGCCACATCGTCCGCGATCAACGTCACCGTCGTCAGCCCGAATTCGAATGTCAAAGTTGTTGTGTCGCCCAAGACCGCCACGGTCGGCGCCGGCAACGTTCAGCAATTCGTCGCTACCGTCACCGGAACCACCGACATGAGCGTCACCTGGTCCGTCAACAACATCAACTACGGTAACGACTCCGTTGGTAACGTCGATGGCAGCGGCAACTATACGGCTCCCGATTTCGTGGCCGCCGGCACGGTCACTCTCAAGGCCACGTCAAACGCCGACGCCACCAAGAGCGACACCGCCACCGTCACTTGGAACAATCCGGTTCCCAATCTCACCGCGATCACTCCCGGAACCATCGCCACCGGCGGTTTTCAGATCACTCTTTACGGCACTGGCTTCGTCAGCACCTCCGTCGTCAACTTCGGTGGCGCAAATCTGCAAACGACCTACGCCACTTCGACGATGATCACCGCTGTCGGCACGGCTCTCGCCGCCCAGGTCGGCCAGGTGCCCGTGAAGGTCGTCAGCCCCGCGCCCGGCGGCGGCACTTCCAACAGCGTCAACGTTACGGTGAGCAGCGTCACCAACACTGTCTCGACCTCCGCGGCTGTCCGCTTCCTTGAGCAGTCCTCGTTCGGCCCCAACCTGGAAACCGTCAACCAGGTTCAGCAACTCGGCTTCGACGCCTATCTGCAGAATCAATACGCTGCCACCACCACACCGTATCCGGATCCTCGCACCAACGACGGCATCAATAACGTCCAGCAGACCTTCTACCTCAACTCCGTCGCTGGTGGTGACCAGCTTCGCGAACGCGTCACCCTCGCTCTCAACGAATTCTGGGTCGTTGGCGCCGACAAGATCAGCAATCCCCTCGGCTACACCAATTACATGCGTACCCTCGGCAAGGATGCTCTTGGCAATTATCTCGACCTGATGACCGACGTCACCCTCACTCCGGCCATGGGCAATTACCTCGACATGGTCAACAACGACGCGCCTCCTCCGGGCGAACACGCCAACGAAAATTACGCCCGCGAAATCATGCAGCTCTTCTGCCTCGGCCTCGTTCAGCTCAACCCCGACGGCAGTCCGGTGCTCGACACCTCCGGCAATCCCGTTCCTTCCTACACCCAAAACGACGTCATGGATCTGGGCCGCGCTTTCACCGGCTGGACCTATCCCGTCACCCCCGGTAAAGGTTCCCAGGAGCACAATCCCGAATACTATGCAGGCCCGATGGTCCCCGTGGATTCCAATCACGATCGGGGCGCCAAAACGCTTCTTGGCCAGTCCATTCCCGCCGGCCAGACCGCCCAGCAGGATCTTGCGTCCGCTCTCGGCATCATCTTTAACCATCCGAACGTCGGCCCCTTCGTCGCCAAGCAGATGATCGAGCACCTCGTCTCCAGCAACCCCAGCCCGGCCTACGTCCAGCGCGTCGCACAGGCCTTCAACTCCGGCTCGTTCAACGGTTACGGCTCCGGAAGACGCGGAGATTTGCAGGCCACGATCGCCTCCATCCTGCTCGATCCGGAAGCGCGTCAGGGCGATTCATCCGCCACCGTCGTCGCCACCGATGGCAAGCTCCGCGAGCCCATCATCATGATCGTCAGCACCGTCCGCGCATTTCACGGCAAGACCGACGCGGCCGGCTTCGCGCAGAACGGCGCCGATATGTCCCAGGAAATCTTCTACCCGCCGACCGTCTTCAACTTCTTCCCGCCTGTCAATCCCATCGCGGGCACCAGCTTGAACGGCCCCGAGTTCGATATCTTCGACACCAACACTTCCCTCGCTCGCGTCAACTACATCGACGATTTCGTCTACGGCGCCATCGGCTCCAAGACCAAGCTCGACTTCTCTCCCGTCATTAACGCCGGTTCCCCCGATCAGATGGTTGCCTGGCTCGACACACTCTTCCTCCACGGCACCACGCCTGACCCGATGAAACAGATTATTCTGACTGCCGTTAACGCCGTCGACCCCGGCGATGCTACCGGTCGGGCCAGGGCGGCCATCTACCTCTATCTTTCATCGTCCATGTATCAGGTTCAGCACTAACGCCATGCACCCACGTAACAGGAGCGAGCAATGACGTCACGACACACACGCAGAGATATGTTGCGCCTGGCTTGCTGCTCGGCCGCCGGAGCTTCCCTCCTCGGCGGGCTCAGCAAGCTTGGCCTCGTCAGCGCTCTCGCGCAAGGCACCGCCGATTACAAAGCCCTCGTCTGCATCTTCATGTTCGGCGGCAACGACGGCAACAACATGATTGTCCCCATCGATTCGCGCTACGCTCAGTATTCGCAGTCTCGCGCTCTTCTCGCTATTCCTCAGGCACAGCTCTTGCCTCTGCAAATCGGCGGCCAGGCCACCTACGGCATTCACCCGAACATGCCCGAGATGCAGGCCCTCTTCAATTCTCAGAACCTCGCCGTCGTCTCCAATGTCGGCACGCTCGTTCAGCCCACCACCAAAGCCCAATATAATTCCTACAAGAATTTGCCCGAAAATCTCTATTCCCATTCGGACCAGCAGGACCAGTGGCAAACCGCGCAGCTTTCCGGCCCGCAACTTGCCGGTTGGGCCGGTAAGGTTGCCGATGCTGTCCAGTCCTCCTACAACAACGCCGCGGCCTTTCCCCCGATCCTCTCCATCAGCGGCAATCCCATCTTCTGCACCGGCATTACTTCGCGCCCCTTCGCCATGAACCCCGGCCAGCCTCCCGGCCTGCAGGGTTTCGACTCCTCTGCGGCTTCCCAGGCGCGCTTTGCCGCCACCCAGCAATTGCTTACTTTCGATAGCGGCCTTTCGATGGTGCAAGCCGCGAACGCCGTCACCGGTCAAGCCGTCCAATTCAGCGTCACTCTTTCGGACGCTCTGAAGAGCCTCGCGCCGCTGCAAACTCAATTCCCGAACAACTATCTCGCGCGCCAACTCAAACAGGTCGCTCAGGTCATCGCCGTCCGCAGTGCTCTCGGTGTGCAACGCCAGATCTTCTTCTGCTCCTATGGCGGCTTCGACACCCACTCCGACCAGCTCGCTTCGCAGATTGCTCTGCTCAGCACCATCAGCCAGAGCATGTCCGCGTTCTATCAAGCCACTCAGGAACTGGGTGTCACCAGCAACGTCACCACCTTCACGCTGTCCGAATTCGGCCGCACCCTCGAGCCCGGCTCCAATGGCGGCTCCGACCACGCCTGGGGCAGCCATCATCTCGTCATGGGCGGCGGCGTTCAGGGCAACCAGGTCTACGGCACGTTCCCGACGTTGGCCCTCGGTGGTCCCGACGACGCCGACCAGAATGGCCGATGGATCCCCACCACCGCCGTCGATCAGTACGCCTCGACTCTTGCTACTTGGTTCGGCGTGAATGGCGCTGATCTGCCTTCCATCTTCCCGAACCTGCCCAACTTCCCGACCAGCAATCTCGGCTTCATGGGATGAAGGTCGCGAACGCAACATCGTTCTAGAGTTTCCCAGAGAGAGAGTGCCCCACAAAGAGAAAGGGCGCCTCCACGAAAGGCGCCCTTCTTTTTTTCTATCCTGTAATGACCGTATGAACTACTGGTTCTCTTTGGGCAGCGCCAGGAACACGCGTTCGTCCACTGGTACCGTCGCCGTAAACACCGTCGAGCTCGTGCCGTCGGACAATGCCACCTGCCTCGCCTGCCCCGCCAGTGCCGGTCCCGCGGGCTTCACCGAACTCGCCGGCCCGTCGCCCGGAACCATCGAGATCCGTATCGTCCTCGGCGTGCAATTCGCTGCGCCCAGGCACGTATCGCGAACAAACACCTGGCGCAATCCACTATTCGGCGTAGCCGCCTGCGTGTGTGCGTTCGTTTCCGCCTGACCCTTCGCGCTCGGCGTCACCGCAAGAAACGCCACGTATCGTCCCGTACTGCTGATCGACGGTAGAATTCCTTCCGTCCCATTGAGCTTGCCTTCTTCGTCCTTCGAAACCAGCACCGTGCTCGGCTTGCACTGTCCTGCCGCTCCCACGCACGTATCGCGCACGTACACCTGCCGCCCTTTCGCCGCGCTGCTCGCCAGATTGCTCGCCTCCGAACTGAACGCTACGTATCTTCCGTCCGGCGTGATCGCCGCATTGTGACTGTCGCCGTTGCCCACGCTGCCTTCCGTCGAAACGGACACCGTCTGTGTCGATGCCGCGCACTCTTTCCCCGCTCCTAAACACGTGTCTCGCAGCTGTATCTGCGAGTTCCCTCCCTGCATCGACGCGTACGCCACATACCGGCCATCCTGGCTCACCGCTGGCGTTTCTTCCGCCACCGCCTGCGCGGTTGTCGCCGAACTCGATGATGGCGATCCGATCGTGAACGTGTTGATGTCCGCCGATGTCGGCACGCATGTCGCCGGCACCGGCGGCGTCGTGCAGTTTGTATCTCCTCCGCCCAGATCCGGGCAATTCACCAGGCAGATGCCGCTCGGTGGATTCAGCACGTTGATTCGCGTCGTGTCCGCCGCCGCCAGGAACCTCGCTGGAATCACCGCTTTGATCTCTGTCTCCGTGATGTTCGATATATTGATCGCGATTTCCACGTTGGCCGTCGCCACTGGACCCGTAATCGTCACGCTCGATTTTCCGTTCGGGCTCGACGGCAGGAAATTGCTCCCCGACACCGTGATCGGCACATCCGCGCACTTGCTGGTGTTGCACACTGGAGCGCTTTGCGGGCTGATCGACGTGATCGACGGGAACGGATTGGGCCCTCCATAAATGATGAACGTCAGCGAGTTCGACAATCCGTTCTTCCCGCTTCCTGATTGCGGCGTCAACGTATTCACGTATGCCGTGCCCGCCTTGGCTACGAGGCTGTACGGCACCTGCGCCGAGATGTTCGTCGAATCCAGATACGTCGAACATCCCTGCGTCCCTGCTGTCGCCGAACACGCTGGCAACGATTTCCCGTTCCACTGCACCACCGTCGTCGGCAGGAATCCGTTCAGAAAGCTGGCGGTCACGAATATGGTGAAACACGGATTGCTCTGCCCGCTCGCCGTGTTCGGGCAGTTGCTCGCTGTGCCCGTCGGCGTGCCCGCGGCGATTCCCGTCGGCGAAAGGTTCGTGATCGTCGCCCCCGTGTTGTACTGAATCGTGTTGTTGTAGTCGTTGCACCCGGTCATCAAACCGAATGCGAAAAAGGAGACAGCCAGCGCTGTCCAGAACCGCTTCATGAACTCTCCTTCACCAATGCACAGCGGTAACGCGCCTGTTTTCCTAACCACCCCGAAAGACGGTTCGGGCGCTTCCGATTGGGTTGAGATGCAAGAAATCGCGCTGGCGTTGACCCGCAGAGCGCGGAAACCCCCGGCGCCAGTGCCCATCCTACGGTTCCTATTATCCCCTACCCTTGGGGAACCGCAAAGTTCTCAATCCCCTGCCAGACCCCGCCACCTAGCTGCCCTTCGCCTCAGCGCGAACCGATGGCCGCCAGCGACTCCTTTGCCAATTCCGCGATTTTCGCCCGGCATTCCGGCTCTTCGATCTGCACCGCCGCGTCCTGCGCCCCACGGTAAGAGCCCTCCGCTTGCTTCTTTCGCCCCAGTTTTGCGTACAGATCACCCTGCACCAAAAGATACACCGGATTCTTCGGGTACTTCTCTGCCAGGGGACCAATCGCCTGCAGCGCATCCTCATAGCGCTGGTCGTAGTTCTCCAGGTTCAGTGCCAGGTAGAACCGCGCCACCGCCGGCGTCAATTGCCCGTCCCGGATCGCCGTCTTCAGTTGCTGGATCCCTTCCGTTTTGCTCCCCCCTGGCACTCCCATAAAAAACCTCAGCACCCGTGCCATGGTCGACAGCGTGTCCACGTAATAGTTGTACAGCCCCAATCCCGTGTTCGCGTCTGCCAGCGTTGGATCGCGCGCCAGCGCATTCAGGAAGTGTTCCCGCGCACGCACCCCCGACCGCGCCGTGGCTCGCGTGTCCCAGCGCAACCCATACAGCCTCGCTTCCAGCGCGTCCGCCATGCCCGCGTATAAGTGCATCTCGCCGCTTTCCTGCTGCTGCAGGCTCGCTTCTGCCAGGCCGTATGCCTTCTTCGCCAGGTCGAGATACCTCTGGTCGCCGGCCATCTTGTCGCGGTGGCGCGCCATCGTCATTCCGTATTTGAATTCGGCCGAGGCGCACCAGATCTTCCACCACTCCAGTTCGGCCTCCAAGAGAAACGGCAGCGGATGCGACGGATACTTTTGCTGGAGCTGGCGAATCTCGTTCAGCGCCAGCGCTCGTTGACCGGAATAAATATGATCCAGGATCGGCGCCGTGTTCGGTAGCAACGTCAGGGGCGCGCCCGGCGCAGGTACTGCCGCCATCAGGCACACAAGAAAAATCGCGGGCGCTACCCACCATTCCGTCTGTCGCCACATGGTCTCGAAGGGAAGGCTGTGGACCGCTATACCTTCCGTGTGACGAGTTTAAGCTGTTCTGCAAGCGCCGCAAAACGAAAAGGCTTTTGCAGGAACGCGGCCCCGGCAGGAATCTGCGCCTCCGACAGACTCTGCGCGTACCCCGACATGTAAATGACGCGTACTTCCGGGTGCAGTTCTTCCACCTTCCGCGCCAATTCCGTCCCTCGCAAACCCGGCATCACCACGTCGGTCAGAAGCACATCAATCCCGCCCGAATGTGCCCGCGCCAGCTCCAGTGCATCGTGCGGACTGTGCGATTCCAGCACCGTGTGCCCCGCTCCCCGCAAGTACTCGCCGATCGCTTCCCGCAGCGGCGGCTCATCGTCAGCCAGCAGGATGCGCAAGCTCAGCCTTGTCTCCGGTTCTGCTGCCGGCAACTCGTCCGGCACCGCTGTCCTCGCTAGACCGTCTTCGACGGGAAAGTAGATCTGAAAGCAGCTTCCTTTGCCCGGTGCGGACTCCAATTGGATCTGTCCGCCGAATTGCCGCACGATTCCGTACACCGTTGACAGCCCCAGGCCCGTCCCTTTTCCTTGCGGCTTGGTGGTGTAGAACGGTTCGAACAGGTGGCTGCGCGTCTCCTCGTCCATGCCATGTCCCGTATCCCGGACCTCCAGCACCAGCCATCCGCCGGGTTTCCGCTCATTTTCATTCGCCGCAATCCCCGCTGGCAACCCCAACTCGTTCCGCGTCGCGATCCTCAGCGCACCTCCGTCGGGCATGGCGTCTCGCGCATTCACCGCCAGGTTCACGATGATCTGCTCCAGTTGCGCGGGATCGCCCTTGATCCACGATTGCGCCGCGTGGTGCTCGAAGGTCAGTTGCACATCCGATCCCAGCAATCGCGGCAGCATGAATTCCGAATCGGTCAGCACCTCGTGCAGATCCACTGGCTTCGCATCCAGCACCTGTTTCCGGCTGAACGCCAGCAATTGCTTGGTGATCGCTGCGGCCTTCTCCACCGTCCGGCGGATCTGGTCCATGTACTGCGCTCCCGCGAAATTGGGCGGCAGTGTGTTCCCCAGCAGCTCGGCCGACCCCGATAGCACCATCAGCATATTGTTGAAATCGTGCGCCACGCCGCCCGACAACTGCCCCAGCACCTCCATCTTTTGCGCCTGCCGGAACTCGCTTTCCAGGTGCGTGCGCTGTTCTTCCAATTGCGTTCGCCTCACGCTCTGCCGGTAGTTGTCGAACAACACCCCCGTCGCATGCGACATCGCCTCCAACGCGTTCAGTTGCTCTCCGCAATACCCCCCCGCCCGGTTCGCCACTGCAATCACTCCGACCACCGCGCTTCCCTTGAAGATGGGCACTCCCAGGAAGTTCTCGAGCGGCGGGTGACCCTCCGGCACCCCCTTCGCATTCGAGTCCGTCGCCAGCCCGTTCGAAATCACTGTCTTCCCTTTCTGCATCACCTGCCCGAACAGGTTCTTCTCATGCGACAGCTCGAAGAATCCTTGGGCCGCCAATTGGCTCAGCTTCGCGTCGTACAACTGCCGGTTTTCCTTCTCGTCCCACACCGCTCCTTCGTACGCAAGCACCCGCAATACCGGTTCTTCCAGCACCACGCCCAAAAATCCCAGCTTGCTGTTTGTCAGCTGGAGCGCCCGCGCCAGAATGGTCTTGCTCGCCGCTCCGTAGTCCCCGCTTTCCAGGAACGCGTTCAGCGCGTTCGTCACTGCCCCGAGCGTCGCGGTCTTCTCGCTCAGGTCTTTCTCGATGCTCCTCCGCGCGCTGATGTCTTCGATCGTCGCCATCACCCCTCGGGTCCGGTCCTCCCCGTAAAGCGGCGCCATCGACATGCTCACCGGCACCCGCTCCCCGTTCCGCCGTATCCGCTCGGTCTCGAATCCTGTCACTACCTCGCCCCGCAGCACCCGGTCCAGCAGCTTGAACTGCTCCTCGATTCGTTCCGGCGGCACCGTCTTCGCCAGCGTTCCGATGATCTCCTCTTGCTTCCACCCCAGCATCCTTTCCGCCGACGGGTTCCATGACGTGATGCGCCCCTGCCGGTCCGTGCTGACCACCGCCATCGGCGCCGCCTTCACCAGTGCCTGGAACTTCTCCTGGCCGCGCATCCCACGCACTTCATCCGTCGCGCGCAGGATTTCCAGCAGCGGCGGGATCGACCCGATCATGAAAATCGACAGGATTCCCAGCGCCGTCAGCATGAAGACCTGGACAAACAGCGCCACCCAGCCCGGCCACGTCGCTGTGTCCGAGACCGTGCGCGCGATCTGCGCCACTCCGCAGCCCGCGAACAGCGCCCCCATGATTCGAAATAGTGTCGACTGCCGCAGACTCCGCCCGATCCGGATCGTCAGCCACGTCACCACAATTCCCATGGTCAACAAAAACAGCGCAAACCCAATCGCCACGTACTGCCATTGCAACGCAAATCGCAATCTCTCCGGCGTCGCCTCCGCCCACAGCTCCGCCCATCCCGCCGTCATCCCATTACTCCATCGATCTGGCTAATGGACACGTTTCTCCTGCGCTCTTCGCGGGAGAGGACCGCGCGTTTGCTTGCCATGGAAATGGTTTGTGCCGGTGCGGCGAGAGGAAAAAGGGCGCACCCGTCTGCTCTTTCAATTTCAATCTCGCGCGCCCCACTGTCAATAGAACTTGTTTCTTGTTGGATACGTCACTCGTCACTGCCCGTTAGGTTCGCGAACACTCCTTTGTTATTCTCGCTGCGGATGAATTCCTCTCCTCACGCCAACAGTTCCGCCCCGGCGCCCCCCCAGCTCGAGCGCGCTCTCGGCCTCAAAGAAGCCGTCGCTCTCAACATGATCGAGATCGTTGGCATCGGCCCTTTCGTCACCAGTTCCCTCGTCATTAAAGCCATGGCTGGCCCCCAAGCGATGCTCGCCTGGCTCGCGGGCGGACTCCTTGCCACCCTCGACGGCTTTGTCTGGTCCGAACTCGGCGCCGCCATGCCCAAGGCTGGCGGCACCTACGTCTTTCTCCGCGAAGCCTACGGCCCTCAGAAATGGGGCCGCCTTATGTCCTTCCTCTTCGTCTGGCAAACCCTGATTCACGGCCCGCTCTCCATGGCCTCCGCGGCCATCGGCTTTTCCGAATATGTCGGCTACCTTCATCCTTTATCCAAATGGGAAGCCAAGGCTATTTCTGGCGCCCTGATCCTTCTTTTGATTGTTCTGCTCTACCGTCGCATCGAAACCATCGGCAAAATTTCTGTCCTCCTCTGGGCCGGCGTCATCGCCACCATGCTCTGGCTCATTTGGGGTGGCGTCAGCCACTTCAACCCGAAACTCGCTTTCGATTTCCCTCCCCACGCCTTTGACCTCTCCACCGTCTGGTTTGCCGGCCTCGGTGCCGCCATGATCAACACCGTCTACAGCTACTGGGGCTACTACAACATCTGCCATCTCGGCAGCGAAATCCGCGATCCCGAACGCAATATCCCCCGCGGCATCTTCCTCTCCATCCTCGGCATCACCGTCCTCTATCTCGCCATGCAAACCAGCATCCTCGGCGTCATCCCCTGGCGCGAAGCGCAAAACTCCAGTTTCCTCGCCAGCCTTTTCGTCGAACGCCTCTACGGCGAAACCGCCGCAAAATTCGCCACCGTCATGATTCTCTGGGTCGCCCTCGCCAGTGTTTTCTCCGTCCTCCTCGGCTACTCACGCGTTCCGTACTCCGCCGCCGTCGACGGCAATTTCTTCCCGATCTTCGGCCGCGTCCACCCCACCAAGCACTTCCCCCATGTTTCTCTTCTCCTTCTCGGCGGGCTCGCTTTCGTCTTCAGTCTCACTCTCAAACTGCGCACCGCGATTCAAGCCATCCTCGCCATGCGCCTGCTCGTCCAATTCATCGGTCAGGCCATCGGCATCATCCTGCTGCGCCGCCGCTGGGGCCCCGAAAAATTCCCCTTCAAGATGTGGCTCTTCCCCCTCCCTGCCGTCCTCACCATGCTCGCCTGGGCCTGGCTCTTCTGGCACACCGGCCCCTTCCGTAAATTCGGCCTCCTTGCGGTCAGTATTGGCGTGATTGCGTTTCTCGTTTGGACTCGCGAAATGCGACAATGGCCCTTCGCCCCGGCCAATCCAGCGAAACCGGCCGCGGACGCGGAACATCCAACGCTTTAGTCCGTCTGCGGGAGGGTCTTTGCGCCGTCTCCATTTCGCCTGGCTTCTGTCGTTTCTCTCTTTGATTCTCCCGTCGCTCGCCTTCGCGCAATTTCCTCCCGCGCCCGGCACCGGTCCTGGTCTCGCCGAAACCGTCGAAGCCATCGACAGTGCCCGCGTCACTACCCGCATCCTCTACATCACCGCGCATCCCGACGACGAGTCCGCCGCTGTCCTCACCTATCTCGCCCGCGGTCTCCACGCCGATGTCGCCCTTCTCTCGCTCACTCGCGGTGAAGGTGGCCAGAACGCTCTCGGTCCCGAACAGGCCCCGCAACTCGGCCTCATTCGTACCCAGGAGCTTCTTGCCGCCACCCGCGGTTACGGCGTGAAGCTCTACTTCACACGCGCACGCGACTTCGGTTTCTCCAAAACTCCCGAAGAGTCCGAAAGAATCTGGGGCGACCAGGTCGTCGAAGACATGGTCCGCATCATCCGTTCCTTCCGCCCCAACATCGTCATCAACAACTGGGGCGGCGTTCACTCCGGCCACGGCCATCACCAAGCCGCCGGTCTCCTCACCCCCAAAGCCGTCGCCCTCGCCGCCGATCCTTCGCGCGTCCTCAATCCAGATTGCGCAAGATGCGCGGAAAACGTCGCTTGGGGCTCGGCTCCTAATCCCGTTCTCCTCCTCAGCCTGCAGCGCGGATCCGAAAACCCGAGTGGCTATGTCCTTCCCCTCGATGACGTCTCCCCCCTTTGGGGCAGAACTTGGCGCGAAATTGGCCTCGATGCTTTCGTCAACCATCGCACCCAGGGCATCGCCGGCTTCTTGAATTCTCCATTCCTCCGCAGGCCCATCGCTTTGCTTCGCGAAGACGGCAAACCCTTGAATCCGTCTTCCCTCAGCCGGGGTCTTACCGAAATTGTCGACCACGCCGATTGCGAGAAGACTCCCACTCCCTGTGCCAGATTCCGGTCAGCCGATGAGGCGATCCTCAAAGCGAGGCAGGCCGCTCTCGATCTCGACTGGAGCAACGCCGTACGCCTTCTCGATCAAGCTCAACAGGCCGTCGCTTCCCTGATCCCTCCCGCCGATGTCGTTGGCGTGCCATGGACTCTGCCGCAACACACCGCCGCATATGTCAAACAGCGCATTCTGGACGCTCTCATGCTCGCCGCCGGCTTCCAGATGACCGCCGAAGCGGATCGCGCAAATGTTGTTTTCGATGAACCCTTCCAGGTTACGGTTTCCTATCGCTGCAGGCCTGGCGTCGAGTGCCCCGTTACAGCGCCTCTCTTCTCGCTCACCGGCATTCCACTAGTCGGTGACATTCGCGGGGATTTCCGGAAGGGTGAGATCTTCACCGTCACCATCACAAAGGAAACTCACCTCGAGAAATACGAAGTGGGTCAACCCGTTCCTCCGATCGATTCCATAGGCTCCGTTTGCGCGAAGCTCAAGGTCGATGACCACGGCGTCTCCTTTTCTGTCCGTTGCGTGCCGATCGTCCATACCGAAGCTTCTTCGACCCAGGCGCTTCGCGTCCCTCTCCGCATCGTCCCCGCCTACACCGTCGCTGTCGAACCTCGCCAGTTCGTCGAAGTCCTCAACGCCGAACACAAGCCCTTCGACATTTTCCTCCGCGTCCACTCCTACTCCACCAAACCCGCCAAAATCTTCGCCGGACTCGACGTCCCCGACGGCCTCACCACCACTTCTCCTGTCGAACTTGCTTTCACCGGCGCCGGCGACCAGTACGCGAAATTCACCGTCACTCCCCCCGCTACACTCGCTCCCGGCAATTTCACCGTCTCCGCCTACGCCAGGCGCGGCGACGAAAAATTCTCCACTTCCCTCGAACCGCTCCCTTCCATGCCCTCGCTCCTCTGGTCCGAGCCCTCGCAATCCGTCGTCCACGCCTTTGACATCAATGTCCATCCCGGCCTCCGCGTCGGCTACATCTCCGCCGAAGGCGAGCCCATTCCCGACGCTCTCAAGCGTCTCGGCATCTCCGTACAGCCTCTCGATACCGCCGCCCTCACCTTCGGCGATCTTTCCAATTTCGACGCCATCGTCGTCGGCGTACGCGCTTACGAACTTCGCGCCGAACTCGCCGAAGCTAACAAGCGCCTCCTCGACTACGTTTCCGGCGGCGGCACTCTCGTCGTCCAGTACAATCGCGACTACATCTGGGACAAGCTTCAGCCCGCTCCTTTTCCCGCTACCATCGGCAATCCTACTCCCCGCATCACCGACGAGAATTCCCCCGTCAAATTTCTCAAGCCCGATGACCCTCTCCTCAACCGCCCGAACAAGATCGCCTCCGCCGATTTCCAGAACTGGATTCAGGAACGCGGTCTCTATTTCTGGAGCGATTTCGATTCCCGCTACACTCCTCTTCTCGCCATGAACGATCCCGGCGAAAAAGATCTGAATGGCGGCCTCGTCTACACCCGCTTCGGCAAGGGCACTTACATCTACACGGGCCTCGCTTTCTTCCGCGAACTCCCCGAGGGCGTTCCCGGCGCCTATCGCCTCTTCGTCAATCTCCTGAGTGCCTCTAAAGCGAACTGATCTCCTCCACTCCTGCTCGATCAATCTCAGCCCACGCGCGCGCACCGCAATCTGGGCGATAAACAACTGAACAACACCCGCGCACTCCCTTCCGCACTCTTCACCGCTCTGCGCTATCCTCTTTCCTGTCTGATTTTCATTTCACCCTTGCGCCGGCAACTTTGATTCGCACCGCGCGCAGCATTTCCGCAGGAGTGCATCGAGCATGAACACCAATCGTCTTCCGAGACCCTTCAGCCTCACCGCCTACGCCGCTTTCCTCCTGATCCTCGCTCTCGCCCTGGCCTCATCCGCCAGCGCCCAGAAGAAAAAGAAAAAAGACGAGCCGCAGCAAACCACTTCCTCCAGCGATATTGTTTCCGTCCCTGACCAGGCCAAAATCGACAACACCATCGGCCAGTTCCTCGCCGCTTGGCAGGTCGGCGACCTCGACAAGCTCCACTCCACCATCGCCGACGACGTCTCCGTCGTCTCCGGCATGTGGTCTCCCCCCGTCCTTGGCTGGGCCAACTATTCCGCTTCCTACCAGCTCCAGCGGGCGCGCGTCCAGCAAGTGCGCCTCGAGCGCAGCAACACTCTCATCCGCATTGCCCCTACGGGCACGGTCGCTTGGGCTTGTTATCAGTGGGAATTTACAGGCGTCGTCGACGGCGCTCCCAGCGCCTCCGTCGGTCAGACCTCACTCGTCCTTGAAAAGCGCGGCTCCGACTGGCTCATCGTCCACAACCACACTTCACTCGTTCAATCCACAACTCCAGCCGCTCCCGCCAGTGCCGTTCCGCAGCCGGCACCTTCCGCGCCATCAAACCCTAACTGACCCGGGTGACCGGTGCGTGGCCGGCGTTAGAAGTTCTTCAACCCGTGGTAGACGAACAGTCCCGCGATCAGCAGCAACAGCGCTCCCGAGCAGATTCCGCTCGTCAGGATGGGCCGCGACAAGCCGTTGATCTTCGACACCAGCTCGCGTTGCTCTCTCGCCATGTGCTCTTCCGCGGCATCCAGAAAGATTTGATCGTCTTCGTGGCTGGCCAGCACGCTTCTCCAGGCCACCAGCGCCAGGAAAACCGCTGTCACTACTCCCCAGCCGATCAGGAGATACAGTAAGGGTCCCGTAAACGCAGATTCCATGGCCATGACAACCTCCCGTTGGAACCGGTCCCCGGCACCTGCCCTGCGGCGGCAGGTGGGTCTTATCTGGCGGGAGTATAGCACTCCGTTGGCCGAAATCTAGGTATTCGCTCACACCACCAGCCCGCCCCTCCGCGCCTCTGGTAATTACTTGGTTACTACGCCATGAGCGGCCTTTGCACCTCGGTCCGTCTTCGTAGGGGCGCACCGGCACTCTTCTCTCCACGACTCGGGTGTGCGAAATGTTACGACTCCACCGCGAGAATTGATTGTTTTCATTGCAGGCGGCTCATGCACGCCAAGGTTTGTCGGCAAACCGGCAAATGAGTCCTAACACCTCAACGGGCGGTAGCCCCGTTAATCAGAGGCAGATTCAAATTCCATTCTAGTGTGCGTTAATCTATCTACACCGGAGCTACTCGAGTGTCTCGAATCGTCGTGGGCCTTATCACCGCCTTGGCAATTGCCGCTTTATTGTTTTCTCAAACCAAACCACCCAAAGCCGCGCCGACCTATTACATTGCAGCAAGCGCGGAGTACAGGCACGCCGAACAAATTTGGCTACGAGGCACCTCGAATCTACCCTCTGGTGCAATCCTCGTCGTCGATGTTGAAAACTATTCTGGAGAAGGAAGTCAGATTTTGAGTGTCAGGGCACTGCCGAAAGTTGGAAAAGAGGGATTTTTTGAAGCCACACTTGCGCCGCTGCCAAAGATGCAGTTCAAGCACAACGTAGTCTGCTCAGTTTCTTTCTCCCCCGATTTCCCTGACCAGGATGCGACCGTCATTGGGAGTGTAGGGAGACACGGTGAACGGCTGGGGTTTCCCAAGAATCCTCAGGCTCATATTCATTCCGGCGACAATGTCTATTTGAGCGCGGCCATTCACGTCGAGTGATTTCGGTCTGCCCAAAAGCCGGGTCCTGATACCTCAATCGACGGTTTCCCCGTTAATCGGGAGCTACCGCGACAGGTTTGGGGCAACCAACATTGAATGTTTTGGGAGTCACGAGCTGTACCGTTATTTTCAGGCTGTTGGCCTGAGAGCTTACCGAATCGAACACATGTGCTACAGTCTGAAAAGGCACGCCAGAGTCAGCAAAAAGATAAAGCGTGCGCCCCTTCCGCAATCTGTAAAGTTCTAACAAGTGACCTGCCAAACTGTTCCAATCTTCGCGCTCTTCATTCAGAAAGAGCTCGCCTGAGTCGGTGACGTGCAGAACGATGAGCCGCTCGACGACATCAGATTCGCAGCGGGCCGAAGCGAGTCGGACATACAGACCCGTTGGCGTTTGGAAGGATGCGAACGTCATGAACCCCATTATGGCAACAGCCAGTGCTGGCGCTGCGAGCAGCCCGTATGCCGGGATTTCCGAGAATTGCTTCGCTGGCGGAAACCTTCGCGCTCCACGAAAATGTCCCACTCTTTGCTGACCCTCTTCAAATACTTCGCCCCCAAGCAAGTGGACGCGTGTACGGAGATAGTTATAGGAACATGTAGCCAGAACAGCCACAGGTATCGCCACGGCTGTTGGGACAATTGCTGTAGCAATTCCCGTGGCAATCAACGCCCTAAATGCGTCCTTCTGCATAGCGCCGCCAGTGAGTGCGCTCCAAATGCCAAGGCAAGTGCCCGCAAGTCCAAGAAAAGGGGCCGTGACAGCAATTGATTTGAGATTGCCCATCTCGACGTTCAGCGCGGCGGCGAGTGTCCTCTTGCCGGCCCCATCAATCCCTCGTGCACATCGAGCTAAGTAGAAGCGGCAGCAAACATGGATGACGACGGCAAAGAGACGCACGAGCATGAGGGCAAGCACGATGACGTCGAAACGTCCGTACGAACTCATCCAGCTCCACAAGAATCGAATGGTCCACTCACACCCGCCTGGTTGCCACGGATAACAGCCATCAGGAACTGTCACGACGACACTCCCGAATACTGCTCTCATGCTAATAGACACCGCGTTGAATGCGAAGGTTCCTTCTCCGAAGTATTGTAAGTCCTGGTTAGTCGGCAAACCGGAAAGTGGGTTCTGACACCTCAATCGACGGTTTCCCCGTTAATCAGGACCTGTACAAAATTACGGTAGGCATCGTGCTTCGTCGCACTTAACCCATCGGTCCGTTCCGATGACCTTGTCGAGATTAGCGGCGGCTTCGACGAACTTGGCCTGAAGGCCCGATTTAGCACCAATGTGATACATGTCGCTCGATACTGCCTTCGTCTTTCCATCGACTGCAATTCGCACGTTTACTCTGGCTGTGTGATAACCCCAAGCGAAGGCTTGGTCTTCGAGGCTGAAAAAATCTGCCCGGTCAAAGCCGACCAGTACGGCTTGCATCTGTTCCTCGTTCAGTGATGAAGCCTGCGCTCCGCGCACCTTCACAAATTGCTCGCCAACGTACTCAACGGCTCCGTTTCCGTGAACTGTGACCTTGTATACGGGACAACCTGCTTGACAGTTGGAATGCCACATCTCGATGGTTAGCGAGTCACGATTTTTCGGATGGGCCAAACTGTAACCACGGCCCGGCAACCACAGCGCGGCCAATCCCGCCACCGAAATAACCACAGCCGCAAGCGATTGCTTCGACCACAGCTTTTCCGATAGCCCCACGGAGGAATCCCTGCGCGAAACTTGGCAGTAATACAGCCAGACGGCCCCTCCGATGGGAATCAGCAGAAGGAGAAGCCGGGGCGGGATGGCTCCGTACAGCGTGTCGCCCGTGCTGCCTCCCAGATAGACCAAAGCCCAGAGGCAGTAGTGCAGCACGAGCACAATCCCCATCGCCCAAGCCGAGAACGGTCGCAGCAGATAGATGAGACATAGAACTGCCAGGCAAAGGAGTTCAGGAATTGCTACTGAAAAGGCTGAGTTCAGAGTTCGATTGCCGGTTCCTCCGAACAGCCACAGATAGGTCAACGGAAACACCAAGAGAAAAGCGAATCCGCCGAAGAATCGCAGCACGTTGTTGTAGTTGCGAGACTTTCGCATCAATCGCAACATAGCGAGAAGTAGCACGGCGAGAAAAACTGTGGTTAGCGCAAACGCGAGTTCTACGCCTAATCTCCCTCCCGCGTTAGGCCATCGGGCGTATTTCTCGTAGCCAGACGGCTGGTAATGCAGAAACCTGTTCAATCTGACTGCGGCACGGAGGAAGTAATACAGGAACGAGTACGCATCGCTCGTATCCTTGGCGAGACTAGCCTCGATGAAGGAATGGACAAGATAGTAGTAAAACAGCGCGAGTGCGAGATTCAGGGAGAGAAACACTTCGCAGAGAAGCCGAAGTTTCGCGGTCCGAACCGGGGCGTTTCTTTGCACGATGTACCTTCTAGGTCCGACTCGTGCAGGGAGGAGCGTAACCTGCCCTTATCTGATTTGACTCCACCTAAGTACTTTAAGTTCCTACCACGAGTATCGCTCTGCTCAGTGTGTGAAACTCAGGATTTCGTGGACCAATGTCGAAAAGAAACTCCATTGACTCTTTAGGGCCTAATAAGTCGGGAAAGCGGCCACTCGCGTTCTGATACCTCAACGGACGGTATGCCCGCAATCAGGACTTGAGCGGTTTTTCAATCGTCATCGACGATGCAGACGGTGCATTCAGTTTTTCGGTCATACCATGTTCTTCCCCGACCGTCTCGGTCCCATTTCCGAGTAAGCACAGAAGTGAGACCAACGAAAGCGTAGAAAGTTCGCAGTAGCGCCGCCTTGAATGTAAAGCGGCCTTCGTTCCCAAAAGGCGGGGCCACCCTCAATCCCACGATAAAGTACCCAACGGTCTGGCGGCCCCTTGTCAGGGGAAATGCAAAGTAAAGAACCATCAATGCCATGAAGCACAGAGACGCAAGAGCGGCTAGTCCGTCTGTGTTGGCTGAATATGTTCGATGAAAACGCCAAGCAAAATGGCCGGTGCGCACGCTCTCAAACCAAAGTGGAACTAGCGCACCAACGCTCGATACGACGGAGAGACTAAACCAAAAATCAACAAGGAATGCCAATACTCTACGTTTAACGGTGGGAACACCTTCTGTTATGTTGCCGGGCTTTCTCAGCATCAACACAATAAACAGAGCAACCGCTGCGGCGGCCCAGATTAACTCTGCTGGATGCGAGCCTGCGGAGATGGAAGTGCTTCCGTTCTTCCACTGCATCGAGACTCCGACTTGGCCGACATCGAAGAAATACATGATGACAAAGCTAAGCAACACCAAAGCGCAAGCACACAGACGCAATGCAACGGTTGTGCTCAACAAAGGTCGGGTTTGTCCATCGGCATCAGCTGATTGTTGGGGCATAGGCGAGCAATGTTTCTATCGTCCCCCCTATGTTTCTAATCAATGCGAACCACCATTGAAAGTCCAGCTATCACGATTCTTGGTCAGGTCCCGATTGGTCGGGAAACCGGACAAATAGCTTCCAGTACTGCCTCCGTTCCTACTCGGAGAACTTGAGTTTTCCAGCCTCCACCAGTGCCAAAGTCTTGGACAGGGCCTTAATGACCTTCTGGCGCTTCGGTTCCTCCAGCAGATACATCGGGAGCCGTTCAAACCAACGCTCCACCTCCCAGCCTCTCTGTTGTCGCCAATCTTCGCCAAGCTCTGCCGTCAGTGCTTTAGCTGTAATTCGGCTACTTGGTCTCGTTCTTTGCTCGTAGTATTTCAAGCACGCGCGTAATTGGTTAGCGTTCTCGAATCTAAAAGCGAATGAAGCCACTCGGACCACGATTAAGTTCCGTGGGAGGAGACTCGCTTTACCGCTGTGGTCCTCGACCCGTATTCTCGACATGCGTGCCATGTTCCACCAGCAGAAAATCTACCACAGAGGATGCGCCAACCCCTGGTAGGTCGGCTTACCTCCAACTGAGCCTCTAGTACCGCGCGGGCTTGCCCAGCACCTCGGCCAAAACCGCGCGGCCAGAAGAGACCTCCGGCCCGCAGCCTTTTCCGCAGTGTTGTTGTCGGATTAGGTGCCAAGTCGCCGGTTGCGCCGGAGAATCTTGTGGGACAAACGAAACAGCAGGCAACCGTGCCCCTAGAGAATGAAAGCGTCGCCCTCGGAATCCGCTTCGCGCCCAGCGAAGTGCAGGTCATCGACAAGATCTGCGATCAGCAAGGTCAGCGTCGATCTGCGCACATCCGAAAACTCATCAACGATCCTATGCAGCGAGCCCTGGTGTTCGCGCGAGCCGCGATCCCAACGAAATAGGGAACGACTAGGCGCGGATTCCCTTGACCTTACTATTATTGTATAGTAAACTACCTTATTCTTAATCTGGCGCGCTGGACGTGCCACCGGGCTTCGCTCACGGCCCTCCGCTCTTTGAAAACCGACTCTCACGATGGCCAGATCGGCGTCGCTAACCCTCTTTCAAGTCAACACTTCCACCACCCCCGTCCGTAACCCCCTTTGAAGTCAACACTTCCGAAAAAACAGAGGGAGGGGGAGTAACCACACTGCAAACAAACCGGCGTCCACCGGCCAGTCGCGGCGCCGTGCCGCAAGGCAACGTTCTGCACTCGATTGTACGCCGCGCCAGACCAACGCCTTTTGTTTCTGTGGTTTCCGGCTCCGTACCGTACCGCTGCTGGGGAGGGTCGCGGCCAAATCGCAGCGATCCGCGCTTCTATTCTCTAATTCGCCGGCGGCACCGGCTCGTTCTTCGGCAGGTTGGGCGTCAGCTTCTTCATCACAAATTCCTGCAGCAGGTTGATCCCCGCCGACGCACCGATCCCGATCAGCGCGTTCTGCACCACCAGCTGCCCGCCCCGGTCGCTCGACGGATAATACAGATTCGAGATTCCTCCCGCCGCGAAGCTCCCGATCACCGACGAATAGTTTGGCTGCCAGTGCCCGTTATCCCCTTTGCAGATCACCGCATTCGCAATCGCATACAGCGCCCGGCTCTTCTTGCTTCCCGTTCCTTTGTAGAAGTACCGCGGGTCCTGCTTCAGCAGCGACGGCAGGATCGCTCCCCCGATATACGTGCTGATCGTCAGGTCCGCGTAATTCGCCGCATAGCGCTTCGCGTACCCTTGCGCCCCCTGCCCGTACCCGCTGAAATCATTCTGCCCCTGCTGGATCCCGGCGATCACCCCCGTCACGCCAAACGTGACAGGATCGATCGTCGCCTTGAACGCCAGGTGAAACTTCTGTTTCGGTGTCAGCGGCGCGGCATTGGGGACGTAGCTCACGTAGAAGTTCGGGATCACGCCCAGCACCCGCTGCTTCTCCTGCTCTTTCAACTGTTCCTGCGCAATCTCTACGGGAGACAGTTCCACCCGCACTTCCGTCACCGCCGTCGCCACCGCCAGCGCGATCTGCGGCATCGTCAGGTTTTCGTTGGAGTGCAGCACGCCCGACGCCTTCTGCGTCGCGAAGCCCTCCCCGGACACGGTGACCTGGAACGGCCCCGGCATCACGTTGCCGAACACAAACCGCCCATCCTCGCCCGTCAGCACCTCCGGCCCCAGGCTCTTCCCCCCTCGCTCCAGCGCGACTTTGGCCCCCGACAAGGCTGCGCCTTTCGGGTCAACCACCGTTCCCGTGATGTTCCCAGGACCCTCGGTCGGCGAGGTTGCCACGGGCGGTGCTGAAGGGGATGGCTCCGACTGAGCCATTACGGTGCCAGGGAGGATTAAGCCGATCGCCACAGCCCCGAGCAGCAGCAAGCGTTTCAACTGGGGCCCTCGGGTCGATCCTGTGACGTGCATCACCTTACCTTTATAACCGCCCGCCGCTGCCCCCGGCAAGGCTGGACTGCGTCCAGTACCGTGACCCTGCCCCCTTGGCCGGCGATTCTCGCCGCTGACTGGAACCCCTGCTTGGCGCTGGTGCATACTAGCTTTCGATGCTGGCCACCCGCCCCAAGCGAGAGGAATCGTGATGCGGATTGCCGTAATTGGCGGTGCGGGCTTTATCGGTGGCCACCTTGTCGACGCGCTCATCCAGCAGGGGCACCACGTCCGCATCCTCGATAACCTCGACCCTCAGGTCCACCCCTCCGGCAAGCCCCCCGCCTTCCTGAATCCCCGCGCGGAATTCCTGAAGCAGGACATCCGCGACCTCGATTCGCTGCGCGCCAGCCTCTCGGGCGTCGAAGCTATTTTTTACCTCGCCGGCGCTGTTGGCGTGGGCGATTCGATGTACCGCATCCGGCACTATTCGGACGTCAATCTTCTCGGCTGCGCCAACCTTCTCGAAATTCTGGCAAACACGAAGCACGAGGTGCGCCAACTCGTCCTCGCGTCTTCCGTCACGATTTACGGCGAAGGCGCGTACTCCTGCCCGAAGCATGGAATCGTGTCGCCCGCGATGCGCTCCTTCGAGCGCATTCAACTTCGCCACTGGGATCCGCCTTGCCCGCAACCGGGCTGCGCGGAGCACTTGACGCCGCTTCCCACCAGCGAACACAAGCCGCCCTCACCGCAGAGCATCTATGCCATCACCAAACGCACCCAGGAAGAAATGGTGCTCACCGTCGGCCGTGCCTACAATTTGCCCGTCAGCGTGCTGCGCTACTTCAATGTGTTTGGTCCGCGCCAGGCCGTCTCCAATCCCTACACGGGTGTCGCGAAAATCTTTGCCGTCCACATTTCGGAAGGCCACTCGCCGCTCATTTACGAGGACGGTCTCCAGACCCGCGACTTCGTCCACGTCAGCGATGTTGTCCGCGCCAACCTATTAGTTCTCGGCAATCCCAAAGCGGATGGAGAGATCTTCAACATCGGCTCCGGCCGCGCCTGCAGCATTCTCGAATTGACCGGGCACCTGGCTAAGAAACTCGGCCGTACTATTTCACCCGAAGTTACAGGAAGATTTCGCGCGGGCGACGTCCGGCATTGTTTCGCCGACATCTCAAAGGCGCGGACCTCGTTGAACTATGAGCCGCAGATGCTTCTTCCAGAGGGATTGGAGAACCTGCTCGATGCTCCTCACGATGGAGCCGCGAAACTCTCCGCGGCGGCCGACGCGGAGCTCCAGCAACGGGGACTGATTCGCTGATGCCACTGGGACTCACACTGTTATCGGGAGCGCGCCGCAACGCCTCATGAGTGCACCGCTTATCAGCGTACTGATCGACACGTATAACCATGAACGCTTCATCGAAGAAGCCGTTCAGAGCGTCCTCGCTCAGGACTTTCCCGCTTCCGATCGCGAAGTTCTCGTCGTGGATGACGGTTCCACCGACCGTACGCCGGAAATTCTACGCAAGTTCGAGCCGCAGGTTCGCATTCTCCGAAAATCAAACGGCGGGCAAGCGTCCGCATTCAACCACGGCATTCCCGAATGCCGTGGCGAGATCGTCGCGTTCCTCGACGGCGACGACTGGTGGGCCCCCAACAAACTCAAGCGTGTCACCGAAACGATGCTCGCGGAACCTGAAACCGGCATCGTCGGGCACGGCATCACCAATGTTTATCAAAACGCCTCGAACATGGTGGAAACGCTTCGCGAAGGCTTCCACTTCCGAGCCAACACAATGCCCGGTGCCCTGCTGCTCCGGACTCGTGGCGCCTTCCTGGGCACCAGCCGGATGACCATCCGCAAGGCACTTCTGAAATCAATCGGCCCGGTTCCTGACTCGATCCGGATCGAGGCTGACGAATACCTTTTTACCCTTGCTGCGGTGCTTGCCGGCGTGCATATCCTTCCGGAAGCGCTTACATTCTATCGACTGCACGGCGCGAACCTGTTTCAAGTCAGCGACAGTGACCCGGCTAAGCTGCTCGGTAAGCAGAAATCACTGGCCGCACTCGCCGGCGCTCTCACACAGAAACTCGAGGGCTACGGAATCCCAAAGGATGTTCGCCGCGCCCTCGTGGCGTTCTCGCAGGCTTCCGCTGATCAACTTCGCCTGGAACTGCAAGGCGGATGGCCGTGGGAAACTCTCCGGACGGAATGGACGCTGTACCGCGTAACCCACCCGGACGCTTCCACTGCCCATCGCACATTTCGGGCCGCCAGCCTTGCGGGGACTCTGGTACTTCCGCCGCGGTCCTACTATTCGGCTCGCCGCTCGGTCACCGGCAGCGGCTTCTTTCGGCGAATTCGCCGGCGATTTCTTCCAGCCCCGGAAATGAATCACATTCAAAAAGATGCTTCCCACTAGAACGATTCTGCGACGCTGTAGCATACTACTTGACGATGTTCGTACCTTGCTGCACCCGGAGATCGCACTCGTGGGCTCTGCCTGGATGACGGCGTGCGACCTTGATGGCGATTCCTCCGCCGACAGACTCATTTCAGAATGCCGCCGGTTCTTTGTTTTCGGCCCTGAGTCAGCGCCCCGGAGCCTTTGTCAATAATGCGGGTCTTGATCGCCATTGACGCCCCCCGTGTGAAGGAGGCCGGTGCCGCGGGAGTGGCGTTTCACCATGCCACAGAGTTGGAGAAACTCGGACACCGCGTCCAACTGTGGTTCCATGACGATGTCTTGCCGAAGCCGCGCTGGCCTTTGAAACTCCAAGCGTTGGAATTTGCGGCAACGCTCGCGCGTCGTATACGCGAAAACTCGCGCCAATTTGACGTTGTCGATATTCACGCTCCCTCCGGTTGCCTATACGGCATGTACCACAAGCTCTTCCCTTCCGCTCAACTTCCGCCTTACGTGTTCACCATGCATGGTTGTGAAGAGCGCTATGTTGTTGCGATGCGGGCGGAAGACCGCAAAGGGCGTTCCGACTACTTCCGGTGGAAGAACCGCGCATGGCACTGGCTGTATCACCAGCGAATGTTCGACTATTCGATTTCGACGGCGGACTACGGCGCCGTCGTGAATCGGGAGGGATGGTTGATTTCCGAGTTGAAGCATCGCCATGCGTTCGGCCGCATTTGGTATGTCCCCAATGGTGTGGACGAAGAATTTTTTCTGACCCGCGATTTTGGACTGCCCCCGGCAAATCGGCTTCTCTTCGTCGGTTCGTGGCTCGATCGCAAAGGTGTCTACTACCTGGTTGACTCCTTCACGGAACTTGCCCGCCGCATGGAGCATCTGACATTGACCGTTGCCGGCTGCCAGCGCTCGCCCGACGACGTGAAGGCTTTCTTCCCACCGGAAATTCGCAACCGCGTTCTCGTTCGCCCGCAGCTCAGCCGCTCGGAAATGCCGCAGATTTATGCCTCGCACGACATATTCGTGCTTCCGTCATTGATGGAGGGAATGCCACTCGTACTGCTGGAAGCGATGGCCACGGCAATGCCCGTGGTCACCACGAACAGCAGCGGGATGGCCGATCTCGTGGAACACGACTACAATGGGCTGCTCGTTCCCGCAGCGGATGCTCAGGCCTTTGCCCGCGCAGTGGACCGGCTGACCACCGACGCGAATCTGCGGCACTATCTCGGTCTAAACGCGCAAGAGACGGTTCGCCGCTACACCTGGCCTAAAGTGACATCACGGCTGGAGCACATTCTGAAGTTGGCCGCCGAGTCCCGCCCCAAGACCGCAGACTGATGCCTGTATCTCAGAAGCATCGGGTTGTAAAATAATCGCGCGCATGTTGACGCAGGAGTGAGAACCCGTTGGAAATCCGTTTCGCACAAGTTCCACCGAAGGAACCACCCAGGCTCAAGCGGATGCTCGACCATCCGTTCTTTGCCATGATGGGGCTGCGGTTGCCGATTGCCCAGCACACCGAGGTCGAGCACGACGCTCTCATGCGTTATGCCAAGTCGGCTCGCGTCGCCGTCGAGATCGGCGTGGCGGAAGGCGCTTCCGCTGCCGGGATCCGTGAAGCGATGCCCGGCGACGGAACACTGTATCTCATCGACCCATTCCATCTATCTCGAATTCCGGCGTTGAATTTCGTCAAACGAGCGGCGCATCGGACCGTCCGTTCAACCGGCGGAGCCAAAGCGGTATGGATCGAAGCGTTTTCCACGGATGCCGTGCGCAGCTGGAACATCCCTTTCAATTTTCTGCTGATCGATGGCGACCATCGCGAAGAAGGCGTCGAAAAAGATTGGCTTCAGTGGTCGCGTCACGCGGATGCCGGCGCGGTCATTGCCTTCCATGATGCTCGCGTATTCCCGTCGGGCTGGCCTACTGCCGAATACGGGCCGGTGCGGTTTGTGAATCGCTACTTCCGGCAAGGGCTGGCTGTGCCCTGGCGGATCATCGAAGAGGTTCACTCACTTGTTTTCGTTTCGCGGAGGAACGAATCCTAGAATGATTACGATCGGCCTGAACTACTCACAAATGCATGATTCCTCCGCGTGTATCGTCCGCGATGGAGAATTGCTTTTCGCTGTTGCCGAGGAACGCATCAGCCGCCTGAAGCACGACGCTCGCTTTCCCGCCCTCGCAATTCAGGCGTGTCTCGACTTCGCCAAGATCAAGGCCGATCAAGTCGATGAAGTGTGCGTCGGCTGGCAGGCCCCTTCCGCTGTTTTTCGCCATGACGTGAAGCTGTATGCCACTGGTCAATGGCCGCTTACCTACCTCAACGCCCTCAATTCCACGCGTCACTTTGCCAGCATGTGGCACCAGAACGGCGGCGAAAACCCGTTTCAACGCCAGTTTGGTCCAACGAAAGCGCGCTTTCGTTTCGTCGAGCATCACCTCGCGCATGCACTGAGCGCTTATTGCTATTCGGGCTTCGACGATTCCGCTATCGTGGTCATGGACGGCCGTGGCGCTTGGGAAGCAACCTCGATTTGGCACGGCAGCAAGGGCCGCGTTGAGCATGTCCTGACGATCAACTGGCCGGATTCGATCGGCCAGTTCTACGCTGTTTTCACGGGCTTTCTGGGCTTCACGCCGAATGCCGACGAATGGAAAGTGATGGGCCTCGCTCCGTATGGCAGACCCGGCGTCGACCTGGGCATGTTTCTCGATGTGCGGACGCAGCCTTACAGGGTCAATACATCGTTGCTGAACGGCAATGGCTCCGGGCCATATTCTGGATGGCCGGCCGCGCTCGGTAAGCCTCGTGAGCCCGAGAGTGACATCGGCGACCTTCATAAAGACATCGCCTATGCCGTGCAGGATCTCTGCGAGGTGGCGATGATCAATGTCGTACGCCTCGCTCTCGAAAAAACCGGAAGCAAGGATCTTTGCCTTGCCGGCGGTGTCGCGCTCAACTCCAAAGCCAACGGCAAGATCGCCGCGTCCGGCATGGTGCGGAGTTTCTTTGTGCAACCCGCCGCTTCCGACGACGGCGTCGCGCTCGGTGCCGCACTTGCTCCCTTCCTCGAAGGCGGCCAGCGTCTCCCGGCGCGACCGATGCGCCACGCCTACCTCGGCCCCGCCTTCGACGACAACGCCATCGAATCGGCCCTGAAAACTTACAAAATTCGCTCGTCGCGCTTGACCGATCCCGCCGCCACGGCCGCCGAATTTCTCGCACAGGGAAAAATTCTTGGATGGTATCAGGGCCGCATGGAATTTGGGCCGCGCGCGCTCGGCAGCCGATCGATCATTGCCGATCCGCGGGATCCCGAAATGAACGCCAAGGTCAACAATGCCGTCAAATTCCGCGAGTGGTGGCGCCCTTTTGCTCCCTCCTTCAAGAAGGAGGCCGCGCCGGAATATCTCGAGTCCGCCTACGATTCGCCGTTTATGATCCTCACGGCACAGGTTCGCCCCGAAAAGCGCGGAGTCATTCCATCCGTCACGCACGTTGATGGAAGTGCTCGCCCGCAGACGGTCGAGACGGAAATCAATCCGCTCTACTATCGGCTTATCGACGAATTCGGCAAGCGCACCGGTGTGCCCGTCATCATGAACACTTCGTTCAACCTGCGTGGCGAAGCCATCGTCCATACACCCACCGACGCAATTCGCACGTTCTTCAGCTCCGGAATGGATGCCCTGGTACTCGGCAGCTTTCTGGTGGAGAAATAGAATGCCTGTGTTTTGCGAGGATTGCATGGAGTTGCGCCGCCGGTGCGCCCTTCGGCGGTTTCAACGATGACCACGTCCGCCGTTGCGCTGCTCGGCCGCAAGGATGAACCTACGGACGCCGTTGAAGTGTATTGTCACTGTCTTTCCGAAGCCCTTCAGTCACACGGCATCCGGATGGATGTGCGGCGCGTTCCCTGGAATATTCACGGGTGGCCCGATTCCTTGCGCGCGCTTGAACTGATGGCCACGCAATGGCGCGGCACCTGGGTCTTTGTGCAATATACCGCGCTCGCCTGGTCCTCGCGGGGTTTCCCGAACAAGGTCCTTCAGGCTTTCCGCATCTTGAAGAAAGCCGGCGCCCGGATCGGCGTCGTGTTCCATGATGTCGATGCGTTTGCAGGCGGAGGACTCGCCTCGACAATCCGCCGATTTGTCCAGCTTCGCTTGATGCGCCGCATGGTCCGCGAATCCGAACTCGCGATCTTCACGATTTCGCTCGACAAGATCGCCTGGCTTGATCCCAAGCCTCCTCACGCGGCCTTCGTTGCTGTTGGCCCCACTCTCCGAATGGACAAGCCCGGCTTTTCGTCGGTTGCGCACAATCCGCCCACCATTGGTGTCTTCAGTATCACGGGCGGCACACACGGCGAATGGGAGACAATAACCATCGTGAGCGCGGCGCGCTTTGCCGCCGACAAACTGGGTGCGGTGCGCCTTTCGGTCTTCGGCCGCGCCGCCGAACTGCGAGAGACGGCCCTGCGCGACGCTCTCCGTGGCTCGCCGGTTCAGCTTTCCGTGGAAGGAATTGTCTCCGACCAGGAGGTCGTGGAACGGCTCTGCGCCAGTGATCTGCTGCTCTTCGTCCGGGGAGGCATTTCGTCGCGTCGCAGCAGCGCGATTGCGGGCATTGCTTGCGGCCTCCCGGTCATAGCATTCGCCAATTCCGAAACCGCCCCGCCCGTTACCGGCGCCGGCGTTGTTGTCGTTCCTCAGGATAAACCCGACGACATCAACGCTGCCGTTCTTCATGTGCTTTCCAACTCTGGCTATCGTCAGGAGCTCGCTGCTCGAAGCCGCGCCGCTTACCGCGATCACTTCTCCTGGCCGGCCATCGCAGCCCGCTTCGCTTCCATACTTCAAGCCAAGTAAGCTTCCATCCCAGTCGCGGAGTCGCCGCTCTCTCCGGTTCACCGGCAAAGCGTCTCGATCAGGAGCTCTTTTTTCGCTTCCGCGAGCCGGTCCACAACCCGCAGCGAAGCCACGTATCCGCCCCCGGCCGCCGCGGTCAGAAACAGAAACGCGATTGTTGGCGCGAATTCGTTCCCGGTCCACCGCCCGGCGAACAGCACCAACGCACACACGCCACCCAGCACAATTTGCACTCCAAACGCGGTCCACACGGCCACGCCCGAATTTCGCTGCCCTTTCATTTTTCCCAGTTCCATCTTTTTCGGGAAGCTCAACGACGACCAGTTCGCGATCGCCAGTTGCCCGATCACCGCGAATGCTCCGGCCGCGATCGTGGACAAGAACGATGCGGTTCCCGGCCAGCCGATCCGCCAAAGCAGCAAGCCGAACGAGAGGGCCAGCTCAAAGACAATCATCGTTACGAGAAACAGATTCTTCCCCAGCAGCACGTCGCGAAACGCGAGCGGCGCCATGAAGTAAGTCTGGATGCCCTTGCCCTCATACGCGAATGCGTTGTAGGCCGGAGCCATCAATATCAGGATCAAGTACGCCAGCATTCCCGGGAAAAACGCCGCTGGTTTCACCGAATGCTCTTTCAGCATCGACCCCGGCCCGAACTGCATGGAAAAGAACAGCACCATGATTGGCGGGACAACCAGGGACAGAAACGCGAACCCGTTCCTCGTCAAATAGTGAAACTCTTTCGCCATCACGCCGGCTACCTGAGGCGGAACAAAGGCCGGTGTGAAGTCGCCGCCAACGGAACCCGCTCGCTCTTTCACTCGTCGAGATCCAGCCGACGGGCTATCGCTGATCTCCTCTCCCGCGTATTGCGCCGCAAACCTTCGCCACAAGAGTACGCTCAGCCCGACGGACCACACCGCGAGCCAGCCACTGGCTACCCAGAATCCCCGGACTTCGCCTCTCGCCGCCTCCTGCGCCGCGTGTCCCGCCAGCGATGCAGGCGTCCAATCCAGATACCGGCCATAGTGTGCCATGCGCGGGCCGATGCCTTTGCCAAACCTCTGCATCGCCGGATTCAAAAAGTTCAGCGATACCATCGCCAGCACAAAGAGTGCCAGAAATAATTCCCGGGTCTTGCGCTTTGCCAGGATCTTTTCCACCCACGAGCCAATCAGCCGCTCCAGCGTCACGTTCAGCACGAGGAACAGGAGAGCGGCGAGAAGCAGCGGCAGGAACAGGCCGGGACGCGCTGTTGTTGCTCCCGCAAGCATCGCAAAAATCCAGCAAATCGCCGCGAGCGCGGAAAAGTCGCTCAGTCCATATCCCAGTCCAAGGAGGTAAAAGGCACGTAGATTCAGCGGAAATCGTAAGAGCGTGGCGAACTCGAAATTCGACCCGAATCCCGCCGCAAACACGGGAAACACCTGCCACCACAAGAAAATCCCCCAATACAGCAGCGGCAGAAATTGCGTTCGCTGCGTGGCGACCAGTCCGTAACCGCCCGCATAGAATGCTCCCGCCAATCCCAGCACCAGCGCGGCGCTGAACACTCCTACCCAGATCATTCCGATCAGGTCCCAGCGGTTCTGCTTCCTGCGCAGGCCGTTCTTCAGCATGCGCCAACGCACGCCCGCAACCAGCCGGACCTGCTCGAACACGCCGGGCATGCGCACTAGGTCAGCCACGTCAATTCCTCGAGGCGCGCCTTTTCTGCACCGCTCTGCCCCACGATCGAAAGGAAGATCTGCTCCAGAGTCTTCTTTTCCCCGTCTTGGCCGCCAGCGCCCTCGCGCAGTTCCTCCAGCGATCCCTGCGCGACCAATCTGCCTTTATGAATAATGCCCACGTGGCTGCACAGCCGCTCCACAATCTCCAGCACGTGCGACGTCAGAAAAATCGTCACGCCGCGTTCCGTCATCCGCCCCAACAACGCTTTCAACGCTCCCGCCGCAAGCGCATCCACCCCCTCAAACGGTTCGTCCAGAAAAAGGATACGGGGCCCGTGAATCACCGCCGCGGCCAGCGCCAGCTTCTTCTGCATGCCGTGGGAATAGTCCGCGATCATGGTCTTTTCGCGGTCGGCCAATTGCATGAACTCCAGCAACTCCTCAGCGCGCTTTTCCGTCGTAGCTTTGTCAAGACCGTACATTCGTCCCACAAAACGCAGATACTCCGGTCCAGTCAGCCGTTCGAACAGACCCATTCCCTCAGGCACGACACCAATTTGCCGTTTCACTTCGACCGGGTGCGTCTGAAAATCCAGTCCGAGCAATTCCATGCGACCGGAAGTCGGCGCCAGCAGTCCAGTCAACATCTTGATCGTTGTCGACTTCCCCGCGCCATTTGGCCCGAGGAAACCGAAGAATTGCCCCGCCTGTACGCGCAGATCCACGTTGTCCACGGCAGTAAGCGCGCCAAACTGCCGAGTCAACTTTTCAGTCGCAATCGCGGTTTCCGTCATGGTATCGGTCCCTGCAGCCACACCCGGGCGCAACTCTATCATGGGTGAATACGCGGTCCCGGCGTAGAAATTTCATCGGGAAAGAAAAACCCTAGACTGAGCGGCTCGACACCGGGGTGCTACCCCCGCCCGGCGCGGCGCCTCGCGTAGGCAAAGACGGCAAGGCGGCCATCACCGCGGGCAGCTCTACGCGAAAAACCGCACCGCCACTCTGCCCGTTGTAGCAGGTAATCCTGCCGCCGTGTTCCTGCACGATTCCGTAACAGATGCTCAAGCCCAACCCGGTTCCTTTGCCCACCGCCTTCGTCGTATAAAACGGGTCAAAGACGCGATGCGGTTCTTTAATCCCCGGGCCGCTGTCAGAGAACAATACAATGACGTTTCCGCGGTCGCGTTGCGTGCGGATCGTCAGTGTTCCGCCGCCCGAGTGTTCGCCCATCGCGTCGATGGCGTTGCTGATGATGTTGAAGAATACCTGCATCAGCTGGTTGTTATCGCCACGCACGCCAGGCAGCACCGACTCGAGATGCAATTCGATCGTCGATCCCCCGCTGTGGAGATCGAGCGCCCGCAACTGCACCGCGTTGGAAACTACCGTGTTGATGTCCAGCAGTGTCCGCTCCGTGGGCACCTGCCGCGCGAAGCTCAGCAGGTTTTGCACCAGGTTCTTCGTGCGCCGCGCCTGTTCGCGAATCTTTCCGGCCGTTGCTCGCGCCCGTTCCGGCAGCGACTCGTCGTCGGCCAGCAGGTCGGAATATCCCAAAATCGCGGTCAGCGGATTGTTGATCTCGTGCGCCGCGCCCGCGGCCAGTTCGCCGAGCGACACCAGTTTCTCCGACTGCACCATCTGCGCCTGCAAACGTTGCAAGTTCTCGATCGAAGATTCGGATTTCGCCAGCAGTCGTGCGCGGTCCGCATCCGCCAGATGCGTTCTCAGAAACACCAGCAGCGCAAGAGGCAACGATGCCACCAGCGTCACCGTAAGCCGGAAGTCCCTGACCTCGCGTGTGTCGCGCTCGATGCGTAGAGCGTACAACGCGAAAATCGGCAACGACAGCACGGCCGCCATCGCGAACCGTGTCGCCCACACGTATTCTCCGGCACGCTGGTCCACATCCCCTTCCATCGGCAAATCCAGCTCCTGCCGCTTGCGAAACGCGACAATTCCCGCGATGCCGTACCAGAAGAACACCGACATGAGCGGCAAGTCATACAAGCTGCCTGTGTAGTAGGCTCCCCGCCCAATCGCCAGGTTTGTCACCAGTGACGAAGCCATATACAACGCACTTGCTCCAAACAGGTGTGAGTACACCGTCCGCCACGCCCCGCGGGTCCGCAACCAGCACATCGCGAAGCCCACGGCGATGATGAACTGCTGCACGTTTGCCAGCACGTTGTAGTTCGTGTTGTAGGTGTCCAGCGTGGGCGAGGCATAGATCCAGGGCAGCACGATGAACACATAGAGGAACGTCCACCACGTCAGCAGCAGCCCGAAATCGAGATAACCCAGGCCCAGGTTCAGTTCGCCGCGTTTGCGATGCGGCCGCAGCGCCAGTGCTGCCATCAGGGGAATTCCCCGGAGAAAGAAGATCATGTCTCCGGCAAACAGACCCGGCACCTCCCGGTGCAGGTACACCTCGTAGTAGGTCCACTGGAATTGCCCGATCATCCACATCGTGCAGCTCAGTGCCATCAGCATCCAGAACAGGTTGCGCCGCCAGTGAGGCGTGCCCGCGTTGATCAGCAGGCCGGCATTCGCGAGCAGTGGCACAAAGCACTGCACGATGTCTCCAAACGAAGACAGCCTCGGTCCCGGCCCCAACATGCGAGCCACCGCCGCATAGGCGACCAGAAAGGCAAACCAACCCCCGATCAGCCACCAGATTCTTCGTGATTTGGGCATACTCGGCCAACTAAGATTCTAGAGAATAAGCCCGTATTTCGCCGATTTTTGAGGTTCAGGAATGGCCAATCGATTACCGCTCAGCAACAGCGTCCCCTACTCAACCATTGGCCCGTAGTGGAATCTCGGCTTCAGGTTTGCCCCGTATTTCTTGATCATCGCCAGCGTCAACGCCTGGGCCACCAACACTCCCGTCAGGCCCTCCCACGGCTCCGCCGTGGCGCCAATCTTCACAGGCAACAGCTTCGCAGAAGGTTCATGGTCTTCGGCCGACACCAGTATCACTTTCCCGCCTTTTTCGTTACAGTCTCTCGCCAGTTTGACCCCCAAGTCGGCTCCCCGGCCCAGCGCGAGGATGACGGCCACGTGTGTTTCGTTGACATCCAGCAGCGGCCCGTGTCGGAAGCCGGCCCCTGTGTGCGCCGCCGCCCGCTTACCTGTCATTTCCCGGATACACAGCGCACTCATCACCGCGGCGCCGTAGCCTGGGCCGCGTCCGATGATTTCCATGTTCGCCGCTCCTTCGCAGAAAGCCTCTAACTCTTCCTTCCGTTCAAACAGCCCCTCCAAGGCCTCCGGAAAAACATCGAGGATCTGTTTGGCGCTCTCGCGCCAATCTTGCTCGAGGATCTCGGATGCCAGCACGATCGCCGCTGCCGTGGCATTGGTGTATGTCTTTGTTGCGTTTCCGTATTCGGGCCCCGCAAGAATCGGCAACCGGATCTCCGCCAACCGCCAGCATGCGCTGCTCTCGTTATTACAGATCAGCGCGAGCGGCCTGCCCGGGTTCTTTTTGCACAATTCAACCAGTTCCGCGCTCTCGCCGGAAGTGGTCAGCAGCACCGTCGCAGCCACCTCCTTCCACACCGCGATCCCATAGTGCAGCCATTCGCCTGCATCCTCCGTAAACGCGCTGCGCCCGCCCGATTGCAGCAAGCTCGATCCGCTTACCGCGGAGCAGTAGGAAGCCCCCATGCCCACAAACAACAGGGGCGCGCTCACCTGCGCAACATCGCGCACACGCCGGAGTTCCTGGCGAATCCTCCCGCCCTCGGAATAGGCCTTCAACAATTCAGCCAGTCGCACGGGCTGCTCGCGACACTCCCTTTCGTAAATCTCGACCATGCTCAACGAACGCACTTCGCCCGGCGGTTCTACTCCCGCGATCCATTTCGTTTCCGGTTTCGATTCGGCGCTCATTTTGCACCTCATGCCAAGTTTCTCATGATTCGTTACAAAGTTTACGCTATCATTCCCCCAAGGGTGACCCATGCCGGACCTGCCTGCCGCTCGGCCTCACGTCAATCGCGATTTTATTTTCCGCATCTCCTTCATCGCCGGCCTCGGCGGCGTTCTCTATGGCTACGACATGGGCATCATCGCGGCGGCTGTGATCTTCGTCAGACAGTCGTTTTCCCTCTCCATGGCGCTGGAGCAGCTGGTCGTGAGCGTCGTCCTGGTGGGCGCCATGGCCGGAGCCCTTATCGGTGGCGCGGTCGCTGATCGCGTCGGGCGGCGCACCACGCTCGTATGGGCCAGCGTGATCTTCATTGCCGGATCGCTCCTTGCACCGCTGGCCCCGAATGTCGCCGTGTTGATCATCGCTCGCGCGATCATCGGCGCCGGCATCGGATTCACGTCCGTTACCGCTCCCGTTTACGTCTCGGAACTCGCCCCGCCGCAATCGCGTGGCATGCTTATCGGCCTTTACCAGCTTGCCCTGACCATCGGTATCGCCTTGGCTGACCTTGTCGGCTACTGGCTCGCTCCCGCGCAGGCCTGGCGGTGGATGTTCGGACTCGCCGTCGTTCCCACGGTCCTTTTTCTGCTTGTCATTGTCACGGTTCCGGAGAGTCCGCGATGGCTCTACGCTCATGGCCGCGCCGAAGAAGCGAAATCCGTCTTGCAGAGCTACACCGGCCCAGTTGGCGCGAAGGCCCTTCTCGACGACATCATCGAGGGCCTCAAGACTCCCATCGAACAACGGTGGAGCGCTTTGTGGAGTCCTGCGGTGCGCGGCTCGCTTTTCATCGCCTGCGGCTTCACCATCCTTCAGCAGGTCACCGGCATCAACACCATCATCTACTACGGCCCACAGATATTTGAACTTGCCGGGATCACCGCGCACACCCACGCGATTCTGGCCACGTTCCTTGTCGCGCTCATGAACGTCGCCGCCACCATCGTCGGCATCCTGTTGGTCGACCGCGTCGGCCGCAAACCTCTCCTTTACGTCGGTGTCGCCGGCATGACCCTCTCGCTTTTCGCGCTGTCCTGGGGCTTCCATCAGAAAGCGGCGCTCGGCCACACCCTTGGCGTCATCGCCGTGTCGAGCCTGCTCGTCTACATCGCCTGTTTTGCGTTTAGCTTGGGCGCAATCGCGTGGATTCTCGTCTCCGAAGTCTTTCCATTACGCGTTCGGGGACGTGGCGTCGCGGCCGCCACGCTGGCCAGCGGCATCTCCAACTTCATTGTCTCTTCGACATTTCTGTCGGTAATTCACTCGGCCGGCGATTCCGCTACGTTCGCGATTTTTGGAATCCTCAGCATTGCCACCATCATTTTCATCCGCTTTGCCGTTCCAGAGACGGCTGGGCGCGACCTGGAGAGCATCAGCCTTCACGAAGGAGTCGGATCGGCAAGCTGAATGTCGTTGCGCCCGACTCTAGGAGCGGATTCCCGCCCGCCTCTCCGCCAGGTCCAGTGCCAGTCGAAGCGCCCCGATCAACTGAGCGTCCTGCCCCAGGCTGCTCAAGCACATTTTCGGGCGCGCAGGTTCCGTGAATCGCTCTAACACTCGTTGCGCTGCATCGCGGAGAATCGGACTCATTCCGACGCCCCCGCCCAGTATGAACAACGAACAGTTCAATACCACCGACATGTTGTACACCGCGTACGCCAGCATCTGCGCCGCGCGATTCAAGACCGCTTCCGCGCGCCCATCTCCCGTCAGCGCTCGCTCGAAAATGTCCGTGGCGCTCAGATCGTTCAGAGCCTCGCCGTACATCCGCTCCGTCGATTGTTGCCACTGCTGTCGAATGCCTTCTCCGCCGATCGCCGATTCCAGCGCCCCCGGCATTCCTTCCCGCGCGGCGGCTTCCGCAGTTCCAGGCACCATTAAGTAACCCACTTCACCTGCCGCGAAGTCCGGCCCGCGGAGCAACTCGCCATTCGCGTAAATTCCCGCGGCGATTCCAGTCCCAATCGCCAGAAAAACAAAATCCGACCGGCCCTGTGCCGATCCTCTCCAACGCTCGCCCATCGCGCCGAGCCGCACGTCGTTCTCCACCGCCGCTGGCACTCCCAGCGATTCCTCCAGCAGTTTGCCCAGCGGCACATTCTTCCAGCCGCCCAGATATGATGTCAGCAGCACCACGCCCTTCTTCGAATCCGTTACTCCCGGCGCTCCGGCCGCGATCCCCAGCAACGATCCCTGCCGGAGTCCCGCCTGACGCAAAACCTGCTTCACGCCTGTTTGAACAAGCTGCACTATCTTTCCGGGCGCTGAGGCTTCGACCGTGGATCCGCACCATTTGCCAACGATCGCACCGGACATATCCGCCACCACCACGCGAAGGTTCGTGCCGCCGATGTCCACACCCGCGACGTAACCGAATTCCCCTCGGACTGCCACCCTTTCTTGGTGTTTGCCATTTCCGCGGCGCATCGTTCTTTCGATCAGGCCCTTTTTCTTCAGCAGCTCCATCGTTTCCTCAAACTCTCCCGCAGACAGACCGGAGCATTGCCTCGCCTCACTGACCGACCCGAGTTGGCTCTCGCGCAGAACGTCCAGAAGTTTCGCAGCGAGATCAGCGGGCCTGCTTCGGGCTTTTTCTTGGGAACGGAGCGCGGAGGACAGAGGTGTTCGCATGCAAGTGATCCAGTTGGACACTAACTTAACCTTCTTTACGAAGGGGGTCAATCCTGGGGACGCATTCCGGATCCGGCCGTCGCGGCGGATTTAAACCGCTAATCGCGCTGGGCGTAGCAACTCAGCTATTCCGTTGTCGATCGACGAAGCCACCGCTCCCCACAGAACGGCCGACGCGCCCAACGCGCTTCTTTTGATGCTCACTACGCCAAACTCGCTGCCCTCGAGCAGCCCGTTCACTTCCTTGAGTAGGCCGGGATGGCTTCCGACTTCCCCACCCAGCAGAATGACGCCCGGATTCAGGATCAATGCCAGGTCCAGCACCGCGTCCGCCAGGATTCGCGCTTTTTGCCGCAGAATTCGCTTCGCTTCCGCGTTGCCGGCGCCCGCCAGATCAAACACCTCCGTCGCTCGCCTCACTCTCAGCTTGGCCCGTGCGCTCTGGCCTGAACCGCGCCAACTCTTGAGTATCCCGGGAGCCCCCAGCATCTTTTCCAGCCGTCCGTACCCTCGAATCGTTGGATTCGCCCGCGAAACGCTCGGGACCCGCAGATAACCGATTTCCCCCGCCGACCAACGCGCCCCTCGGTAGATTTTCCCGTCCACTACAATCCCTGCGCCGACCCCCTCGCCCACCGTGATAAACACAAAATCACTCGTGCCTTGCGCCGCTCCCCTGGCTTGTTCTCCTTGCGCGGCCAGATTCGTGTCATTCTCGACGATCACTCTGCATTTCAATTCCCGCGTCAGCATTTCCCGTAAGGGCACATCGCTCCAGTTCTTCAGCGTCGACAGTGAAACCACGATCCCCGCGCTTAAATCCACGATGGCCGGGACTCCCACGGTAACGCCCAGTAATTGATCTTCGGTCTTCTTGTTCTCTCGCAGCAGCGCTCGCACTTCACGGGCAACCAGGCTGCAGACGTTCTGCGGCGTCGACTTCCCCCGCGTCAGCGGCGCGACGGTCCGTGCCAGTTCCTTGCCGTCCAGATCCACCAGAAGAAACTTGACCATCTCCGCGCTGATTTCTGCACCGACCAGGCAGCCCCGCTCCGCCCGAAATCGCAAAATGTCCGGAGGCCGTCCACCCGTCGACTCCCCTTCTCCGATCGCTTCCACCAATCCCGCCGAGGCCAGATAGCTCACGACATTTGTCACCGTAGGCGCGCTCAAACCCGATGCACGCATCAAGTCCGCTTTCGAGCATGGACCGGACTTGCGTAGCAGCCGCAGCAACAGCTCCGCGTTTGTCTGCCTCAGCAGCGGCGGCCTGCCGATAACGATTGGTTCTTTCATCGCGCCTGAACCGTCCTCCGGTGCGAACCGGAGAGCGCGCCCGGCTGGGCACCTGGCCCGCTCCCGTCAACATTATAATGATTCCTTACTATGTCCGTATATAATCGAAGTCAGCTGCTCACCGCAAGCCCGCCTTCCGGGCAGGAAGGGGTCACGATGTCCGTTCTCCCTCGCAAGATATCGCGGTTTCTTTGCCTGCTTTTTGCTTTCGTTTTCGCGCTTCTCTCGTTTTCGCCTGCTGCTCTCCCACAGAAGGACTCGCCGCGCTTCCGGGCCGTGGCCATTGCGGAAGCCGGGGGCATTCATAAACCCTTCGTCGATGCCGCCCATGTCTGGCTCGATGGCCTGGCCAAACAGGAGAACTTCGCCGTCGATTACATCGAAAACACCGACAAGATCGACGATACCTTCCTTTCGCACTACCAGCTTTTTATTCAGCTCAATTACCCGCCTTATATGTGGACGCCCGCCGCCATGGCCGCCTTCCGTAAATACATCGAAGAAGGTCGCGGTGGCTGGATCGGCTTCCATCACGCCACGCTCCTCGGCGAATTCGACGGGTATCCAATGTGGCCGTGGTTTTCAGATTTCATGGGTGGCATTCGCTTCAAGGATTACATCGCGAAATTCGCTACGGGCCGCGTGCTTGTCGAGGATCCGCGCCATCCCGTCATGCGCGGGTTGCCCGAAAACTTCCTGATCGAAAATGAGGAATGGTACGTCTGGGACAAATCGCCGCGCCCGAACGTCCGCGTCCTCGCCCGCGTCGACGAGTCCACCTACACTCCGGACACCCCGATCAAGATGGGTAATCACCCCGTTGTTTGGAGCAACGAGCACATCAAAGCCCGCAATGTCTACATTTTCATGGGGCATCACCCCGAGCTGTTCCACAACTCTTATTTCACCACCATCTTCCGGAACTCCATTTTCTGGGCAGCGGATCGATGAAACACTCTCGCGGCGCACTTCTGCTCGTTCTTTCCCTCCTGCTCTCTCACTTTGCTGCAGCCCAGCCCCCGCGTTTTCGCGCCGTAGCCTTCTACTCCAACGACACGGAAACCGACCACGTCCTCTTCGCCCAGGATGCTCTTAAATTTTTCGCGTCACTCGCCCTGAAACACAATTTCACCTTCGACTCCACCACCGACTGGGGCAACCTCAACGAATCCTACCTGAAGACTTGCGACCTGCTGCTCTGGCTCAACGGTTCTCCCACGGACCCTGCCCAGCGCCGCGCCTTCGAAAAGTACATGGACTCCGGCGGCGCCTGGATCGGCTTTCATGCGGCCGGATACAACGACAAGGACACCGGCTGGCCCTGGTATGTCGATTTTCTCGGTGGGGCTGTTTTCTACACCAACAGCTGGCCGCCTCTTCCCGCGAAATTGTCACTCGACGACCGCTCGCATCCCGCCGCCGCGCTTCTTCCCGACTCCTTCCTCGCGCCGCAAAACGAGTGGTACATCTGGCAGCCGAGCCCTCGCCAGAATAAGGACGTCCGCGTCATTGTCACCCTCGATCCTTCCAATTACCCTCTCGGATTCAAAGACATTCTCACTTCTGGAGACCTTCCGGTCGTGTGGTCGAATACCCGATACCGCATGGTCTACCTGAACATGGGCCACGGCGACAAGATCTTCACCAGCGCTACGCAGAACAAGCTCTTCGAGAGCGCGATCCTCTGGCTCGGTGCGAAGACCCCGGCCGCTGTTGCACCATCCGCCTCCGGTCTCCGCGTCAGCTTCGACGCTGTCGCGGTGAACCCGCGAACCAACAAGGTATATGCGGTGAATCCTTTGAACAATGCCGTACTCGTAGTCGAGCCGCAATCAGGCAAGGTCACTTCCTTGAAAGTCGGCGATACACCGCTCGCCATTTCCATTAATCCAACGACCAACAGGATCTATGTCGTCAATTCCGGCAGCGGGAGCGTTAGCGTCGTGGACGGCGCTGCGGATGAAGTCGTTGCTTCTGTTGACGTCGGCGCGCTTCCAACCGTAATCGCCGCGAATTCCGCAAACGACAAAGTCTACATTGCCCGCACTTTTAGCAATTCCATGCCCGTGATCGACGGCGCTTCGAATTCGATCACCAATCTCGAGCCGGGCATCCAGGCTGACGCCATCGCCGTCAACTCGACCACGAATTTCGCTTACATGCTCAACTACGAAAGTAAGAATGTTACCGCCCTCGATGGCCGGACCAATTTAATTTCCAAAATCCCGGCCTCCGCGCACCTCTGGGGAATCGCCCTCAATCCGGCCACCAACAAAGTCTATGCGGGGAACACGGGCGGTTCCAACCTGACCATCGTCGACGGCAATGCCAAAACCTCATCCGAAGTCAAGGTTGGTCTGATCCCTTGCGCAATCGCTGTCGATTCCTCCGGCAATCGCATCTACGTCGCAAATTACCAGAGCAATAGCGTCACCGTGCTCGATGCTTCCACAGATGCGGTGCTGGCCACGATAGAAGTCGCTGCGCATCCACAAGCGATTGCCGTCAATCCAGTCACCCACATGGTTTTTGCGGTCAGCACTCGCGCCAACATGGTCTCCGTCATTAACGGCAATACCAGTCAGTTTGTCGCCAACGTGACTGTACCGAACAGTCCCTTCGCTGTCGCTGTCGATGCTGCCGGCAATCAGATTTTCGTGGAAAGCATCGGAGGCGGCCAGCTCACGCGCATCGACGGCAACACCCTTGTCGCCGTTCCAATCGTTGCCCCGTCCCGCTAGCCGTGCGACCAGTCGAACGGCAGCCCCACATAGTTTTCCGCCAGCGTCTGCGATGCTGCGCGCGAGCCGGTCACATAGTCCAGTTCCGCAAGTTGCCGCCGCACGTCAAACGAGTTGTCGCCGGCAATGCGGTGCAGCATTGACGTCATCCACCAGGAGAACCGTTGCACCTTCCATACGCGCCGCAGGCACGTGGCCGAATATTGGTCAAGTAACTCCGTGCCGCCGGAACGATAGTACTCCGCGATCGCTACCGCCAGCACCCGCACATCCGCCACCGCCAGGTTTAATCCCTTTGCTCCTGTGGGTGGAACGATATGCGCCGAATCTCCGGCCAGAAACAGCCGCCCGTACTGCATCGGCTCCACGACAAAGCTGCGCATTCCTGTGATTCCCTTTTGCAGCACGGGACCGTCCGCCAGTCTCCATCCGGGTATCACCTCCAGCCGTGCCTTCAACTCCTGCCAGATTCGCTCGTCCGGCCATTGATCCATGTCTTCATCAGGTGCGCACTGCAAATACAGCCGGGAAATCGTCGGCGAACGCATGCTCAGTAGCGCAAATCCGCGTTCATGGTGCGCGTAAATCAGCTCCCGCGAAGACGGCGGCGCCTCCGCCAGAATTCCCAGCCAGGCGAAAGGATAGATCTTCTCGAACGTTTTCAGCACTCCTTCCGGAATCGACGGACGGCAGATCCCGTGAAACCCGTCGCAACCGCCGATGAAATCGCACTCGAGTTCCTCTCTCGTTCCGCCCGCGCGAAAGCGGATCTTCGGTCTGGGCCCGGCCAATTCATACACGCTCACTTCGTCTACGCCGAAAAACACCTGCCCACCCGCGTCCACTCGTGCTTTGATCAGATCCTTCAGCACCTCATGCTGCGCATAGACCATCACTCCCTTCCCGCCCGTCAACCCTGCAAAATCGATCCTATGTCGCCTCTGCGCGAATTGCAGCTCGATGCCGTGGTGCATCAGTCCTTGCCGCGTCATGCGCTCGCCGACTCCGGTTTCTCTCAATAGATCGGCGGTGCCCTGTTCGAGCACGCCGGCGCGGACACGTTCCTCGACGTATTTTTGGCTGTGCTGCTCCAGAACCACCGATTCAATCCCGGACAGGTGCAGAAGGTGCGACAGCACCAGCCCCGCGGGCCCTGCCCCGATGATCCCGACTTGCGTTTTCATTCGTGGTGCTTCCTCGATCGCGGTCGCCAGTCTATCGCGCCTCCCGCGTAGCGGAAAGTCTCCACCGGACACGCCCTCCACTCTGGAAAATTCCTCTCGCTTCCGTTACCCTCTCTCCCACAACTCACTCTCGGCGAGGCCATGACGCTTCACGACACACATCCGTCTCTCTACAACCCCGATCTCGCTCCGATTCCGCAGGAAAAACGCTCCTGGGGTGTCTACAACTATGCGTCGCTCTGGGTCGCCATGAGTGTCTGCATCCCGACATACATGCTGGCCTCCGGGCTTATCGCCGAAGGAATGAACTGGATTCAGGCCATTCTCACGATTCTGCTGGGCAATCTTATTGTCCTGGTCCCGATGCTGCTGAACGCGCACGCTGGCACGCGTTACGGCATTCCCTTCCCCGTTTTTGTTCGCGCTTCCTTTGGCGTTCGCGGCGCCAATGTTCCTGCGGTTCTTCGCGCGCTGGTCGCCTGCGGCTGGTTTGGAATTCAGACGTGGATCGGCGGCCAGGCCATCCATTCGATGCTGCTCATCGTGTGGCCTGGCGCCGCGAATATCCCCGGCAGTTCATGGCTCTCTTTCTTCTTTTTCTGGGCAATCAACATGCTCGTCATCTGGCGCGGCATCGAAACCATTAAATTCCTTGAAGGTATCGGCGCTCCTTTCATGCTGGTCATCGGCCTGCTCCTGCTTGGCTGGGTGACGCGCAAAGCCGGCGGCATGGGCCCGGTCCTTCACAATCCCAGCAAGTTCCACACCACCTCTGAATTCCTCCGTGTTTTCATCCCCTCGCTTACCGGCATGGTCGGCTTCTGGGCTACGGTCGCTCTCAACATCCCGGACTTCACGCGCTACGCCAAGTCGCAACGCGCTCAAATGCTCGGCCAGGCACTCGGCCTTCCGGCTGCCATGACCCTGTACTCGTTCATCGGCGTCGCCGTCACCTCCGCCTCTGTCATCCTCTTCGGAGCCGCCATCTGGGATCCGGTTACCCTGCTCGGACGCTTCAACCAGCCCCTCATCGCTTTCGTCGCTTTGATCGCGCTGCTCATCGCAACGCTTAACACCAATGTGGCTGCCAACGTCGTCTCGCCCTCGAACGATTTCTCCAACCTCCGTCCCAACCTCATCTCGTTTCGTACGGGCGGCCTCATCACTGGTGTCGTCGGCATACTGATGATGCCCTGGAAGCTGATGACCAGTTATAGCTCCTACATTTTCGGCTGGCTCGTCGGTTGTTCCGCTCTCCTCGGTCCTATCGCCGGCATCATGATTTTTGACTACTACCTGCTCCGCAATCGTCATCTCGTCACCGTCGACCTCTACCGGCGCAATGGCGCCTACGAGTATTCGGCCGGCTTCAATTCAAAAGCCCTGATTGCCCTTGCCGCTGGCATCGCTCTCGCTCTGATCGGCCTTGTACTGCCTCCCGTTCGCTGGCTCTACGACTATGCCTGGTTCGTCGGCTTCTTCTTCTCCGGTTCCGTTTATTTGCTGTTGATGCGCAATTCACACACCGCCCACGCTTAACCGTTTTTCCTCCCCTCCTGTGGTATGAATATCTCTCCGGAGGTCCCGTTGAACGATACCCTTTCCCCCTCTTCCGGGCTTCGTGAACTCCTCCCTCCCCTCACCGAGCACGAAGCCGTTACCGAATCCGCGCGCTGCCTGATGTGTTACGACGCGCCCTGCACTCATGCCTGCCCCACGCACATCGATATTCCCAAGTTCATCAAGAAAATTCACACCGGCAATCTTCGCGGTTCCGCCCGTACAATTTTCGAGTCGAACCTGCTCGGCTCCACTTGTTCCCGCGTTTGTCCCGTCCAGGAATTGTGCGAGGGTGCCTGCGTCCTCGGTTCCGAGCACAAACCCATTGCCATTGGCCGCCTCCAGCGCCACGCCATGGATCATGCGTATTCCAAGAAACTCGAATTCTTCCGCCCGGCCGCCTCTACCGCCAAGACAGTGGCCGTCGTTGGTGCCGGCCCTGCCGGACTTTCCTGTGCCGGCGAACTCGCCAAACTCGGCCACTCGGTCACCCTCTTCGAGCGCCGCGATCTTGCCGGCGGCCTCTCGACCTACGGCATCATCTCCCTTCGCGAACCCGTCGAGGTTGCTCTCATGGAAGTGGCAATGATCCAGAAGCTCGGCGTCCGCGTCGAAACCGGACGCGACGTCGGCACCGACCCTACGGTCACCGAACTCCACGAGCAGTTCGACTGCGTCTTCCTCAGCGTCGGCCTGGGCCACACTCCGCAACTCGGCATCGCCGGAGAGGAATACATCATCGACGGACTCCAGTACATCGAAGGAAGCAAGCTCCTTCCTTCACGGCTGCGCGTCGGCCGCAACGTCATCGTGATCGGCGCCGGCAACACTGCGATCGACTGCGCCACCATCGCGCGCCGCTTGGGCGCTGAGCGTGTCACCATGATTTACCGCCGCACCGAAAACGAAATGACCGCCTATCCCCACGAATACGATTTCGTGAAACGCGAAGGCGTCGCTTTCTGGTTCCTTGCGCAGCCCGTCAAGGTTCACCACGACAACGGCAGCGTGAAAGCCCTTGAATGCGTGCGCATGGCTCTTGGTGAACCAGACGCCTCCGGCCGCCCTGCTCCGCAGCCCCTTCCTGACTCGAATATGCTTCTTCCCGCCGACCAGATCGTTAAAGCCATCGGCCAGCACAAACCCTCGATCGCGCAACTCCTGAACCTGCGCACTGAAAAAGGCTTCATCGAGGTGAATGACCGGTTCGAGACCAGTTCCCCAGGAGTCTTTGCCGGCGGCGATTGCATTCGCGCGCGCGGTTCCGCTTCCACCGTCATGGCGGTTCAAGACGGTAAGCTTGCCGCCCGCTCTATCCACCAAAGGCTGGTGAATCATGGCTGATCTCAGCATTACCTTCGCGGGAATCCGCTCCCCCAACCCCTTCTGGCTTGCTTCCGCGCCTCCCACCAATTCGGGCGCGCAGGTTCACCGCGCGTTCGAGGCCGGCTGGGGCGGGGCTGTTTGGAAGACCATCGGCGCGCCTGTCCTGAACGTCTCGAACCGCTATGGTGCGTGGAGCTACGGCAATCAGAAGATGCTCGCCATCAATAACGTCGAGCTCATCTCCGACCGCCCCATCCAGACCAACCTTCGCGAAATCGCCGAAGTGAAGCGTGCCTGGCCGGACCGCGCTGTCATCGTCTCCGCCATGGTCGAATCCAAGCCGGAAGCCTGGCGCGACATCATCAAACGCATTCAGGATACCGGCGCCGACGGCATCGAGCTGAACTACGGCTGTCCGCATGGCATGAGCGAACGCGGCATGGGATCCGCCGTAGGGCAGGTGCCGGAGTATTGTGAGCAGAT
>Ga0335082_10000238_pt1 | contig 56447 bp, 49 predicted proteins | sample Lox_Sample_41_FD_206718 | JGI IMG/M metagenome (GOLD analysis project Ga0335082, IMG submission 206718) | Soil microbial communities from Loxahatchee National Wildlife Refuge, Florida, United States - Lox_Sample_4.1 | ecosystem: Environmental > Terrestrial > Soil > Wetlands | place: USA... | reverse complement strand
CTGCCCGAGAAGCTGATCCCCTACGTGATCCAGGACGAGGAGATCCTCCCGGGCCTGCCGGTGATCTACGCCTCGACCTGCCAGGAATGCGGCGCGGGCTGTGGCCTGCACGTGCGCACGCGCGAGAGCCGCCCGATCAAGCTCGAGGGAAACCCGCTCCACCCGATCAACCGCGGCACGTTGTGCGCGCGCGGCCAGGCGTCGATCGGACGCACCTATCATCCGGACCGCTACACCGGTCCGCTGCAGCGCGGCGCCGACGGCGGCTTCGCGAAGACGACCTGGGACGAGGCGCAGCACGCGGTCGCGGCGCGCATCGCCGCCGCGCAGGGCAAGGTCGCGGTGCTCGGCGCTCCGACCGGCCCCTCGCTCTCGGGCCTGATCGACGCCTGGCTCGCCGCCGTCGGCGGCGGCTCGCGCGTCGTGTACGAGCCCTTCGCGCGCGAGGCGCTGCGCGAGGCCACCTCGGCCGTCTTCGGCCTGGCGAGCGAGCCGATCTTCGACCTCGAAGGCTGCGACCTCGTGATCGACTTCGGCGCCGACTCGGTCGGCGGCGCCGGCCGCTCGCCGGTCGAGCACGCGCGCCAGCTGATGGCCGCGCGCGACGTCGCCAAGGAAGAGGGACGCGCGTCGCGGCTCGTGTACGTCGGCCCGCGCCTCGACGAGACCGCCAGCATCGCCGACGAGTGGATCCCGGCGAAGCCCGGCAGCGAGGGCGTGCTCGCGCTCGCGGTGGCGCGCATCGCCTTCGAGACGCGCTCGAAGGGCGCGTCGGGCTCGGAGGCGCAGCTCCAGGGCGTGCTCGGCGGCTTCTCGCCGGAGAGCGCGGCCGAACGCACGGGCGTGTCGGCGGACGTGATCCGGCGCCTCGGGCACGCGGTCGCCGGGGCGAAGAAGGCGGTGGCGCTGCCGCCCGGCGTCGCGCTGACCAGCCGGCGCGCGGTCGCGACCAACGCCGCCGTGCTGGTGCTCGACGTGGTGGCCGGCGCGGTCGGCTCGTCGCTGCGCATCCCGCCGGCGACAGAGACGCGCGTCGCCAGCTTCCGCGACGCGGTGAAGCTGATCGACGCGATGAAGTCCGGCGACGTGAAGGTGCTGCTCGTCCACGGCGGCGCGAATCCGGTGCACACCTTGCCCCCGGACTCCGGCTTCACGGCGGCGCTCGAGAAAGTCGAGACGGTGGTCTCGTTCGCGTCGCTGCCCGACGAGACGAGCGAGCGCGCGCACTTCGTGCTGCCCGACCACACGCCGCTCGAGTCGTGGGGCGACGCGGCGCCGCGTCCCGGCGTTCGCTCGCTGGTGCAGCCGACGATCCGCCCGCTCTACGACACGCAAGCGCTCGGCGACACCTTGCTCGGCATCGCGCGCGCGATGGGCGACGGCGTGGCCGGCTCGCTGCCGACCGGCTCCTTCCGCGGCGTGGTCGAGTCGGCCTGGCCGGCGGCGACGCTTCGCGCCGCGCTCGAGCGCGGCGGCGAGTTCGGCGAGGGCACGTACGCGTCGCCGTCGCTGTCCGCGAGCCTCACCCGCATCGAGTGGCGCGAGCCGCAGCTCGAGGGCGACGGCGAGTACGTGCTGCTGCCCGTTCCGTCGCCGCTGCTCGGCGATGGCAGCGGCGCGCACCTGCCCTGGCTGCAGGAGACGCCCGATCCGATCACGAAGATCACCTGGCAGTCGTGGGCCGAGATCAGCGAGCGCGCGGCCGCGTCGCTCGGCGTGAAGCCCGGTGACGTGCTGAAGGTCGAGACGCCCTTCGGCTCGCTCGAGGTGCCCGTGTGGCCGCGCGGCGGGATCCGCGACGACGTGATCGCGGTCGCGGTCGGGCAGGGCCACACCGTCGGGCGTTACGCCGCGATGCTGACGCCGGGCGGACCCGCCGCGCCGCGCGGCGTGAACGTGATCTCGGTGCTGCCGTCGCTGACCGACGAGGCCGGCGGCCGCGCCTGGCTCGCCGCGAAGGCGCGCGTCAGCGCCACCGGGCGCTTCCAGCGGCTGCCCTTCACGCAGGACACCGACAACAAGCGCGGCCGCATGCTCGGCGAGGCGATCTCGCTGGTCGCGCTGGCCGAGGGCGGTCCGTCGCCGTGGGCGCCGAACCAGCAGCCGGCTGCAGTCGATCACGGCACGCCGGTGACCCTGGCCGCCGCGGCCGCGACGCCGCTCGCCGAGGAGCCCGAGAAGGAGCACGGAGGCGACGGCAACGGCCACCACGAGGAGCACGAGATCCTGCGCGGTTACGACGCCGTGGCCGACTCGCTGCCGACCGATCCCTTCCGCTGGGGCATGACGATCGACGTCGACCGCTGCACCGGCTGCAGCGCCTGCGTGGTCGCGTGCTCGATCGAGAACAACATCCCGATCGTCGGCGAGGTGCAGGTCATGCGCGCGCGCCAGATGTCGTGGCTGCGCATCGAGCGCTACGTCGGCCCCGGCGAGCCGACCCTGCTGGCCGCTCGCCCGGGACCTCAGAACCACGAGCAGCTCGGCAACACCGACGTGCGGAACTCGCCGATGCTCTGCCAGCAGTGCGGCGCCGCGCCCTGCGAGCCGGTCTGCCCCGTGCTCGCGACCTACCACGGGCCGTCCGGCCTGAACGGCATGATCTACAACCGCTGCATCGGCACGCGGTACTGCTCGAACAACTGCCCGTACAAGGTCCGGCGCTTCAACTGGTTCGACTACCAGATCGAGACCTGGCCGCAGCCGATGCCGCTGATGCTGAATCCGGACGTGACCGTGCGCGCCCAGGGCGTGATGGAGAAGTGCACCTTCTGCGTCCAGCGCATCCAGGCCGGTCGCCTGCTGGCGAAGTCCGAGGGCAAGGCGACACCGGCCGACGGCGCGGTGAGGACGGCCTGCCAGCAGACCTGCCCCACCGGCGCGATCCACTTCGGGAACCTGAAGGACGACAAGAGCGAGGTGCGCGAAGCCGCCGCGCAGGGCGCGGGCCGCGCCTACCACGCGCTCCACGTGCTCAACACGCGTCCGGCCATCACCTATCTCGCCCGCGTCCGGCGCGAGGGCGAGGACCACTCCGCGTGAGGACCGCATGACGCCGCCGCCCGCCGAATCCGTCGCCGCGCTGATCCGCCCCGCGCCCGTGGCCCGCGACTCGCAGGTCAACCGCGACCTGCTGCGCGTGATGGACGGGGTGTCGCTCGGCTACTTCGCCGTGCTCGCGCTGGCGCTCGGCTTCATGTTCGCCGCCGGAGGCGTGTGGATCTATCAGGTCTACCGAGGCCTCGGCATTGCGGGCTACGCGCACCCGATCTTCTGGGGCGCCTACATCGTCACCTTCGTGTTCTGGGTCGGCATCGCCCATGCCGGCACGCTGATCTCGGCGATCCTCTATCTCTTCCGCGCGAAGTGGCGCAACGCCATCAACCGCAGCGCCGAGGCGATGACGGTGTTCGCGGTGCTGACGGCCGCGCAGTTCCTCGGCATCCACGTCGGCCGCATCTGGAAGTCGTACTTCATCCTGCCGTACCCGAATCAGCGCGCGTTGTGGGTCAACTTCAAGAGCCCGCTGCTGTGGGACACCTTCGCGATCACGACCTACGCGACGATCTCGATCATCTTCTTCTACGTCGGCCTGATCCCCGACCTCGCGATCGCGCGCGACCGCTCGACCGGCTGGCGCCGGGCGCTCTACACGGTGCTCTCGCTCGGCTGGCAGGGCACCGCGCGCCAGTGGAAGTCGCACAACCGCACCGTCCTCCACCTCTCGGGGCTGGCCACGCCGCTCGTGCTCTCCGTCCACAGCGTGGTGTCCTGGGACTTCGCCATGTCGATCGTGCCGGGCTGGCACGCGACCATCTTCGCCCCGTACTTCGTGGCCGGCGCCATCTTCTCGGGCTTCGCGATGGTGCTGACCATGATGATCCCGGTGCGCCGGATCTACGGCCTCGAGCACATCATCACCGACTACCACTTCGAGAACATGTCGAGGTTCCTGCTGCTGACCTCGCTGATCGTCGGCTACGCCTACGGGGCCGAGTACTTCATGGCCTGGTACAGCGGCGTCGAGGCGGAGCAGTCCTCGTTCTGGCTCCGCGCATTCGGCCCGTACTGGATCTCGACCTGGGTGATGATCTCGTGCAACGCGATCTTCCCGCAGATCCTGTGGTTCAAGAAGGCGCGTACGCACGTGCCGACCCTGTTCGTGCTCTCGGTGCTGATCAACATCGGCATGTGGTTCGAGCGCTACGTGATCATCATCGGCGGGCTTTCGCGCGAGTACGACCCTGCGGTGTGGGGCGTCTACACACCGTCGTGGCCCGAGCTGATCATCGTCGCCGGCTCGTTCGGCTTCTTCTGCCAGTTCTTCCTGATGTTCCTGAAGGTCTTCCCGGTCGTGGCGATCGCGGAGGTGAAGGAGATCGAGATCCACGCCAGGGCGCACGGGGGGGGACACTGATGCCGCAGCTCCTCGGCGTCTTCACGGAGCCCGCGCACATCGCGGCGGCGGCGCGGCGCCTGCGCGACCGCGGCTTCACCGACCTCGAGACCTTCTCGCCGGCGCCCTTCGCCGAGGTCGACGATGCGTTGCTGCCGAAGCCCTCGGGCGTGCGCGGTTGGACGCTGGCCGGCGGACTCGCAGGAGTGGTCACCGGCTACGCGATGACGATCTGGATGGCCAACAACTGGCAGATCATGCTCGGCGGGAAGCCCTTCTCGTCGATCCCGCCGTACACGATCATCGCCTTCGAGCTCACCATTCTCTTTGGCGGCGTGATGACGCTCGTCGGCCTGCTGGTCGTCGGACGCCTGCCGTCCTTCCGCGCGCACAAGGCCTACAGCGCGCGCTTCTCGGCCGAGGACTTCGGGCTGGTCGTGCGCTGCCGCGAGCGCGACGTCGCCGAGATCGACGGGCTCATGCGCGAGCACCACGCGACGGAGGTCAGCCTTGTCGAGGCATAGGCTCGGCCACTCGCTGTTCACGCTGACGGCCTTCGTGCTGTGCGGCAGCGTGGGCTGCTGGGAGCAGTGGTCCGACACCTGGTTCCCGCAGATGAAGCGGCAGAAGGCGGTGCAGGCGTTCGAGTCTCTGGGCTTCGAGGGGCAGGTCGCGCCGCTCTCGCCGCCCGAGGGCGCCGTGCCGGTGAACGCGGGCCAGCCGCCGATCGCGCCGACCGACGAGGCGGCCGCGGACGCGGTGCAGAACCCGGTGCCGATGTCGCTCGCCTCGCTCGAGAACGGGCGCACGCTCTTCACGCGCTACTGCGCCGCCTGCCACGGCAAGGGCGGCCTCGGCGACGGACCGGTCTCGATGACGAGCCCGCAGCAGGGTCCCTTCGCCGGCGTGCTGCCGATCGCGGGGCCCGCGAGCATCGCGAAGATCCGGAGCGACGGACACATCTTCGCGACGATCCGCTACGGGCGCCGCCGCATGCCGTCCTACCAGCGCATCCCCGAGGAGGGCCGCTGGGACATCATCAACTACGTCCGGTACCTGAACGGCCAGAAGGGAGTCGCGCAGTGAGCGCAGAGGCCACCCGTCTCGTGGCAAACCCGCGCGAGCTCCCGGGCGGGCTCGTCGCGGTCTGCGTCGCGCTGATGGCGGCCGGCGCCACCGCCTTCGCCCTCGGCCTCTCGCGCGACCCGGCGACGGCCTGGCGCGCCTTCCACGTGAACTTCCTCTACTTCGGCAACATCTCACAGGCCGCCGTCGTGGTGGCCTGCGCGCTCGTCATCGTCGGCGCGCGCTGGGCGGGCCCGATCCGGCACGTGGCGGAGGGGCTCGGCGCGTGGGTCCCGATCTCCGTCGGACTCTTCCTCGTCGACAGCCTCTTCGGACGCGAGTACATCTACACCAACTGGCTGCACAGCCCGCCGCCCGGCAAGGAGTTCTGGCTCTCCTTTCCGCGCGTCTTCTGGACCGACCTCGCGCTGCTCGTCGTCGGCGCGCTGCTGACGATCACGTATCTGCGCGCGTCCTTCCGCCCGACCTTGGCCGGCGCCGCGGAGCGCGCCCTGCGCGCAAAGGGAATGTTCGCGAGCTGGACCGCGGGCTGGCGCGGCGACGAGCTCGAGCACGCGGAGTCGGAGCGCCGCATCAAGGTGCTGGCTCCGATCATCTGCCTCTTCTACGCCTTCGGCATGAGCTTCGTCGCCTTCGACCAGGTGATGTCGCTCACGCCCACGTGGTTCTCGAACATCTTCGGCTGGTACTACCTGTGGGGCGGCTTCCTGTCGGCCGTCGCCGCGACGGCGCTGATCTGCGTGCTGCTGCGCGCGACGGCGCCGGGCTGGGACGCGCAGATCACGCGGGCGCGCATGCACGACCTCGGCAAGATGATCTTCGCCTTCTCGATCTTCTGGATGTACCTCTTCTTCGCGCAGTACATCGTGATCTGGTACGGCAACCTGCCCGAGGAGACGCAGTTCTTCCGCATGCGCCTCGGCAGCGGCTTCCTGCAGGACACCTGGACCTTCCTGCTCTCCCGCTTCGAGGAGCCCTACGTGAGGCTCTCGCTGACGGCCTGGCTCGGGTGCTGGTGGATTCCCTTCTGGGTGCTGCTCGGCCAGACGCCGAAGAAGACGCCGGCCATCCTCGGCGGCGTCGCGGCGGCGGTGCTGACGGGCTTCTGGCTCGAGCGCAACGCGCTGATCTGGCCGTCGCTCGTGCCCGCCGACGGCATGGCCTGGCTCGGCATCGTGCAGCTCGGCATCGGCGCGGGCTTCCTCGGCGCCTTCGCGCTGGTGTTTCTCGTGTTCAGTCGGATCTTCCCGACGCTGCCGCTGCCGCGCCACTAGCGCCGTTCGGGTCCGCTAGCTTCGCCTTCGTGGAATCCCTCGACGTTGCGCACCAGGCGCTGTCGTTTCCGCTGCGCGGCCACGCGGGCCCCGTCGTGCTGGACGCGCGCGGGGTTCACCATCCGCTCTCCGCGCGCGGCGGTCGCACCTTCACGCCCTACGAGGACGTGATTCATCTGACCTTGTCGCGGCGGGCGCTCTGGATCGGCGCGCGCCGCGACGTGTCCGTCCTGCCGCGCAAGGCCTTCGTGCGCCCCGACGCGCCCGAGGCACTCGCGCGCGCGCTGCTCGAGAAGCTCTCCGAGCGGCCCGGCTCGCGCGCGCAGCTCGCGCGCATGGCGGAGATCGAGGAGCGCGCGCGCAGCTGCCCTCCGTCGTACGCGACCTGGGGGCTCGCGATCCTGTGCGTCGTCGTCTACGCGCTCCAGCTCGTGCTCGGCCACGACGTCTACGTGGTCGGGCACATGAGCCCTCCGCTCGTGGCCGATGGCGATGCCTGGCGGCTGGTCACCGCGAACCTGCTGCACGACGACACCGTGCTGCCGTTCCACATCCACATCGTGATGAATCTGCTCGGGCTGCTGGCCTTCGGGTCGCTCTGCGAGCGGCCGCTCGGCGCCGCGCGCACGCTGGCGGTGATGGGAGTCTCGGGTCTCGCGGCGATGACCGCGTGCGCCTGGCAGTCGCTGCCGGTGGTCGGTGTCTCGGGCGTGGTCTTCGGACTCGTCGGCGCGGTCACCTGGCTCGAGCACTTCCGCGCCGAGTCGCTGCCTGCGTGGTGGCGCGTCCCGCGGCGCCCGCTCTACACGATGCTCGCGGTCTCGTTCCTGCTCGGCGCGCTGATCCCGTTCATCGCGGGCGGCGCGCACGTGGCGGGCTTCGCCGCCGGCGCGCTCGTCGCGGCGCTGCTGTCGGACCGCGATCTCCGCGTGCGCGGCGCGCCGACCCCGGTGCGCGCGCTCGCGGCGCTCGTCCTGGTCGCGACCGCGGCGGGCATCGCGGCGGCCGGCGTGGCGCTCTTCGAGCCCGGAGACGTCCGCGCGCGCTATCTGGTGCGCATCGCCGAGCTGCCGGGGATCCCCGCGCAGCAGCTGAACGATGGAGCCTGGTTCGTGGCGATCGACGAGAAGTCGTCGCGCGAGCAGCTCCTTGCGGCGCTCGCGCTGGCCGAGCGCGCAGTGCGCGAGACCGACCGCCGCGAAGCGAACATCCTGGACACGCTGGCCGAGCTCCAGTTCCTGACGGGCGAGAAGGATGCGGCCGTGGCGACGATCGAGGAGGCGATGGCCCTCGAACCGGGCGTGCCGTACTACGCCGAGCAGCGGCGTCGCTTCCTCGGCGAGCGAAAGGACCGGCCCGAGTACACGAACCCGTACCAGCGGGTGCCGCAGCCCTCCGCGCCCGCGCAGGGCTCCGAGGTCACGGCGTGACCTCCTCGCCATCGTCGGCGACGACGATCCGCCCCGCGAAGGCGTCGTCGACCTGCGAGGTGATCTGGAAGGCGTAGACGGGAGGCGGCCAGAGCCGCACGAGCACCAGGGTCTCGGTGCCCGCGCGCTGCGCCAGCGCGCCCGACTGCGCGACGCCGGTCCAGAGCGCCGCCTCGTGGCGCAGCCGCTCCGGGTCGGCCTCGACACCGAACTCCTTCACCTGCTCGGGGGTCGGCAGCATCACCGCCTCGTGGAGCCAGAGGTTGGCGCCGCGCGCCTCACGCGCGAGCTCGTCCGCGGCGAAGCCGACGCTCGAGACGAGCGCGCTGCGCCCGCGCCACTCCGCCCGCCATGCGAGCGCCGGCACCGGTCCGCCGGGCAGCGCGCCCGCGCGGAGCGACATCTCGCCCTGCTCGAGCGAGAAGCCGCCCTCGACCTCGTGGGCCTCGAGGCCCGGCGGCTCGCCGGCGATGCCGAGCGCGCCCCAGAGCGAGCGGCCGGAATTCCGGAGCGCCGACTCGAGCTCGCGCGCGAGCGCCGCCGTGCCGGGCGGACCGTAGAGCCGCAGCGGCGCCGTCTCGCCCGCCTGCCAGCGCGCCGCGAGCAGGTCGTCGAGCCCGACCGCGTTCTCGGGCAGCAGGCTCGAGAGCAGCACGATCCCCGGCTGTGTCACCGGGAGCTTCGCGGCGCGCAGCCCCTCGGCGACGCCGCGGCCGGCGTCGACCAGCACGACGTCACGTCCTGCGGCCAGCGCCACCGCGGGTCCGCGGCGATTCGGGTCCGGGTGCGGGCCGCCGCTGCCGAGCACGACGATGGTCAGGCGCGCGAACTCGCGCGGGTCGAGCGGCACGACTCCCGCGGCCACGCGGTCGAAGCGCCAGGCCGCGCAGGTCAGCGCCCAGCACGCGGCCGCGACCGCGAAGGCCATCCCGAACCCGATCAGGCGGACGTTCGACGGGCCGGAGGTCACGAGAAGACGACGGTCTTGTTGCCGTAGACGAGCACGCGGTCGTCGAGGTGCCAGCGGACGGCGCGCGAGAGCACCGCGCGCTCGACGTCGCGGCCCAGGCGCACCAGGTCGTCCACCGTGTCGCGGTGCGAGGCGCGGATCACGTCTTGCTCGATGATCGGGCCCTCGTCGAGGTCCTTGGTCGCGTAGTGCGCGGTCGCGCCGATCAGCTTGACGCCGCGCGCGTGCGCCTGGTGATAGGGCCGGCCGCCGCTGAAGGCCGGCAGGAAGGAGTGGTGGATGTTGATGATGCGTCCGTGGTAGCGCTCCACGAACTGCGGCGAGAGCACCTGCATGTAGCGCGCGAGTACGACGAGGTCGATGCGCTGCTCGTCGAGCAGCGCCCGCTCGGCCTCCTCCTGCCGGCGCTTGCTCTCGGGGGTGATCTCGAAGACGCGGTACGCGACGCCGAAGTGGCGCGCGACCGGCTCGAGCTCCGGGTGGTTGCTCACGACCAGCGGGATGTCGCAGTCGAGCTCGCCCGCGCGGTGACGCAGCAGCAGGTCGTAGAGGCAGTGGTCGGTCTTCGAGACGAAGATCGCCATGCGCTTGCGCGCGTCGGCGTAGGCGAGGCGCCAGTCCATGCGCAGCCTCGCCGCCACCTCGCGGATCGCCTGCTCGAGCGCGGTGCGGTCGGTGCGCAGCTCCGCAAGGTCGAAGCGGATGCGCTGGAAGAAGACGCCCGCGCGCGCGTCGGTGTGCTGGTCGGCGTCGAGGATGTTGGCGCCGTGTCCATAGAGGAGCTGCGCCAAGGCTGCGACGATGCCCCGCTGGTCGGGGCACGAGACGAGCAGGGTGGCGGTCCGGGGCGCGGGCATGGGGCGCCGATTCTAGGTCCGTTTCCGCGACCGCCGCTGGCGCGAAACTTGAACGGTTCCCACGACCCGGTTCGGAAAGATGGCGCGCGGAGCGCGCCGCAAGCGGCGCGAAGCGCCGCGCGCAGCGAGCCGAAGGCGAGCGGAGCCCCAAAAAATAGAAGGCCCCGAGAGCGGGCCATGGGCCCTTTCGCGGCTACGGCAACCGCGCTCTCGGGGCGGTGGCGCTGGGGACAAATGCGTCCCGGATCACGCCGAGAAGAATCGATTCGGCGTGGCGCTAGGACGCCGCCACCTCACTCGCCGTAGTACATGCATGTTGCACCGAATCACCTCCGTCCCGGCGTGGAGTACATCCAGCGAGGCCCAGACCCCGCTTCGGCCCGTCTCAGGGTGGTCGCCGATCCCGCCCCTACCGGGTCGCCCCACGGTCGGTCCCGACGTGGAAACCGTCGCAGGACTCGGGGGCGAGTGAAGCCCCCTTGCCGCGCAAGTTATCAAACCTCTTCGAGGCGCAAGCGAGGTGCGACTGTGACCGGGCGCACGGACGCGCCGGGCGGGTTGCCGCAGTCTCCGCGTGCCGCGCGGGCCGCGCCGCGAGCTCCCGTCCTGCGGAGGGTCCGCGGACGTCATCCCGTCCGAGCTCGCGGCGGGTCCGCGCGGTCGCCCGCCCCCATCTTCGCACGAGCGCGCGCGGGCGGACGGGGAGCGGCGTCGGCGGCTGCGCCGCGGTGGTCGCCCCCAGGGCCCACCCATAGAATGGGGCGCCCATGACCGCGCCCCCCGCGAATCGCGACCCGCTGACCCCACTGGCACTGCTCGAGCGCACCTTGCGCGTCTTCCCCGACCAGACGGCCGTCGTGCACGGCGACGCGCGCTGGAGCTGGCGTGAGTTCTCGGAGCTCTGCGGGCGCTTCGCTTCGGGTCTGGCGCGCGCGGGCGTCGGGCCGGGGGACCGCGTCGCGGTGCTCGCGCCGAACGTCCCCGCGCTGCTGGCCGCGCACTTCGCGGTCCCACGCCTGCGCGCGGCGCTCGTCGCCATCAACACGCGCCTCTCGCCCGCGGAGGTCGGCTACATCCTCGACCACTGCGGGGCGAAGGTGGTGCTCGTCGACCCGGAGCTCGCGCCGCGCGTGGCCGAGGCGCCGGGCGGCCTCGCCGCGCGGCCGCTGCTCGTGAATCTCGAGGATCCGGAGTCCGGCGTGGTCGGGCGTCCGCTCGCGGGACCCTCGTTCGCGGAGCTGCTCGACGGCGCCACCGCGCTCCCGATGCAGGCCGGTGTCGACGACGAGGACCGCGTGCTCTCGATCAACTACACCTCGGGCACGACCGGGCGCCCGAAGGGCGTGATGTACACGCATCGCGGCGCGACGCTCAACGCGATCGGCGAGATCATCGTCCACCGCCTGACCCGCGACTCGGTCTTCCTGTGGACGCTGCCGCTCTTCCACTGCAACGGCTGGTGCTTCCCGTGGGCGGTGACCGCGACCGGCGGCACGCACGTGATGCTCCGCGCGCTCGACCCGTCGCGCATCGTCGCGCTGATCCGCGAGCACCGGGTCACGCACTTCAACGGCGCGCCGACCGTGCTCTTGATGATCGCCGAGGCGCCCGAGGCGCGCGGCGTCCGCTTCGACCCGCGCGTGCGCGTCGCGACCGGCGGCTCGCCGCCCTCGCCGACGATCCTCGCGCGCATGGACGCGATGGGCGTCGAGGTCACGCACCTCTACGGCCTCACCGAGACCTACGGCCCGCACGTGATCTGCGAGCTCCAGCGCGGTTGGGAGGGGCTCCCGCCCGAGCAGCGCGCGCGCGTGATGGCGCGCCAGGGCGTGCCGATGCACGTGACGACGCATTGTCGCGTCGTCGACGCCGAGCTCCGCGACGTCCCCGCCGACGGCCAGACGATGGGTGAAGTCGTCATGCGCGGGAACAACGTGATGAAGGGCTACTACGAGGATCCGGAGGCGACCGCGCAGGCCTTCGCGGGCGGCTGGTTCCACTCGGGCGATCTCGGCGTGATGCACGCCGACGGCTACATCGAGCTACGCGACCGCAAGAAGGACATCATCATCAGCGGCGGTGAGAACATCTCGACGATCGAGGTCGAGCACACGCTGGTGAAGCATCCGGCCGTGCTCGAGTGCGCGGTGGTCTCGATGCCGCACGAGAAGTGGGGCGAGGTGCCGAAGGCCTTCGTCTCCCTGCGCCCCGGCCAGAGCGCCAGCGAGCCCGAGCTGATCGACTTCTGCCGGAGCCTGCTCGCGCACTTCAAATGCCCGAAGTCAATCGAGTTCGGCGAGCTGCCGAAGACCTCCACCGGCAAGATCCAGAAGTTCGTGCTGCGCGAGAAGGCCTGGGCGGGGACTGGGCGGCGCATCCAGTAGCGCCTCGGCTCCGAAGACGTCGAGACGAACGGGAGGAGGTCCGGGTGCGGATCGTCAACGTGGTGGGCGCGCGCCCGAACCTGATGAAGATCGCGCCCCTGATGGAGGCCTACGCGCGCGCGCCGGAGATCGAGCCGCTGCTCGTCCACACCGGTCAGCATTACGACGCCAACATGAGCGAGCTCTTCTTCCGGCAGCTCGGCATCCCGGAGCCGGATCTCAACCTCGAGGTCGGTAGCGCCTCGCACGCCGTGCAGACCGCCGAGATCATGAAGGCCTTCGAGCCGGTCGTGCTCGAGCGGCGTCCCGACGCGGTGCTGGTGGTCGGCGACGTGAACAGCACGATCGCCTGCGGGCTCGTGGCGGTGAAGCTGGGAGTCAAGCTCGTGCACGTCGAGGCCGGCCTGCGGAGCTTCGATCGCGACATGCCCGAGGAGATCAACCGCGTGCTGACCGACGCGATCAGCGATCTGCTGTTCTGCACGGAGCGGAGCGGTGTCGACAATCTCCGCCGCGAGGGCGTCGCCGAGCGGAAGATCCACCTCGTTGGCAACGTGATGATCGACACCTTGATGCGACACCGCGAGCGCGCGGAGGGCTCTCCGATCCTCGGGAGCCTGCGCCTCGAGGGCGGCGGCTATGCGGTGCTGACGCTCCACAGGCCGTCGAACGTCGACGATCCGGCAGTGCTCGCGAAGCTCCTCGACGTGGTGGAGGGCGTCCTCGCCGACCAGGTGCTGGTCTTCCCCGTGCACCCGCGCACGCGCCAGAAGCTCGCGCACCACGGACTTGCGGCGCGCATCGCGGACCATCCGCGGCTCCGGCTCGTCGATCCGCTCGGCTACCTCGACTTCCTGAAGCTGATGGCGCACGCGCGCGTCGTGCTGACGGACTCGGGCGGGATCCAGGAGGAGACGACCATCCTCGGCGTCCCGTGCCTCACCTTGCGCGAGAACACCGAGCGGCCCGTCACGGTGGAAGTCGGAACCAATCGGCTGGTCGGCCAGCAGCCCGAGCGCATCCTCGCGGCCTACCGCGAGGTGATGGCGGGTCGCGGCGCGCCGGGTCGCACGCCGCCGCTGTGGGACGGCGGCGCGTCGGCGCGCATCGTCGAGGTGCTGCGCCAGGCGCTCTGAGCCGCGCCCGCCCTACTTGATCGCCAGCGGGTTGATCGGCGAGCCGACGGCGCCGGTGATCGGCAGCGGAGGCGCGCAGAAGAGGAAGGCGTAGCGCCCGTCCTCGCCGCAGGCCGCGGCGAGCGCGTCGAGGTGGAAGATCTCGCCGAAGAGCAGCCCCGTGTTGCGGAGCGAGATCATGTGCAGCGGCTGGAAGCAGTCGCGCGTCTCGTTGGGGATCACCTCGACGCCCCAGGTGTCGGTCGCGACCGCCGCGACCTCGCGCTCGTAGAGCCAGCGCGCGCAGTGGACGGAGAGCCCCGGCGCGGGGCCGCCGCAGTAGCCCTTCCACGACTTCTGCTCGAGGCAGCGGGTCATCATGCCCGTGCGGACGAGGAGGATGTCGCCCGGCTCGATCGCGACGCCGCACGACTCCGCGCAGGCGTCGAGGTGCTGCGGCAGGATGCGCGTGCCGTCCTCGAGCCAGCGCTGCTGCGTGATGCGCGGCAGGTCGAGCAGCACCCCGCGGCCGACCACGCCGTCCGCGATGCGGTCGATCGAGTTGGCGCGCGCGCCGCGGCTGGTGATGAGGCGAACGTCGCGGCCGCCGTACATGCGGCCGTCGTAGAAGACGTGCGCGAGAGCGTCCCACTGCGTGCCGCACTGGAGCGGCATCGTGACGGCGTCGTCCGCGTAGTTGAAGCCGCCGGGCAGGAAGTCCTGCGCGCCGGCCAGCGCGTCGGCGCCGGTCGCGAGCATGCTGTGGATCGGGTTGTGGCGGCCGGCGATGCCGCTCTGCGGGCCCTTTGCGTCGAAGGGCAGCGCGCACGAGATGACGAGGCCGCGGCGGGGCAGGGCGCAGGCGGCCAGCACGCGCTCGGGCGTGATGAAGTTCAAGGTGCCGCGTTCGTCGTCCTCGCCCCAGCGGCCCCAGTTCGAGTAGAGCTCGCCCCACTCGCGCACCTGCCGCGCATCGATCTCCGACACCGCGCGCCTCGCGAGGTCCGGGGCTCAGCCGCGCTCGCGCAGCGCGGCTTCGACCAGCGCCACGTCGCCCGGCACGTCGACCGCGACGCTGCGCCAGCCTCCGACGACCGCGCAGCGGATCTCGTGGCCGTGCTCGAGCGCGCGGAGCTGCTCGAGGCACTCGCTGCGCTCGGCGAAGGTCGGCGCCATGCGGATGAAGCGCAGCAGGAAGTCGCGGCGGTAGGCGTAGAGCCCGACGTGCTGCCAGAGCGGCCCGGCGACCTTCGGATCGCGCGGGTAGGGAATCGAGGCGCGCGAGAAGTAGAGCGCGCGGCCGCGATGGTCGAGCACGACCTTCACGCGGTTCGGGTCGTCGCGGTGGGCCGGGTCGAGCGGGTGCACCACCGTGGCGATCGGCACGTCGGCGTCCTCGCGCAGCGCGTCCACGGCGGCATCGACCACGAAGCCCCGCATCAGCGGCTCGTCGCCCTGGATGTTGACGACGATCTCGTCGTCGAGCTTCGCGGCGACCTCGCCGATGCGGTCGCTGCCGCTCTGGTGATCGCTGCGCGTCATCGCGACCTCGGCGCCGAACGCGCGACAGGCGTCCGCGATGCGCAGGTCGTCGGTCGCGACGATCACCGCGCGCAGGCTCTTGGCCTCGCGCGCGCCCTCGTACACCCGCTGGATCATGCTGCGGCCCGCGATCGGCGCGAGCGGTTTTCCCGGGAAGCGCGAGGCCGCGAAACGCGCCGGGATCAGGCCGACCGCTGTCATGGCGGCATCGTACTCGATCGGTATTTTTCCCGCCGGCATGGATGCTCCCCCCAACGGGCCCGATGCTGCGACGATCGGCCCCGTCGTCGCGGTCTCGTCGAACAAAGGCGGCGTCGGCAAGACCACCTTGGCCGCGAACCTCGCGGTGTATGCGCGCGCGCTGCGCGAGGACCTGCCGGTGCTCGTCGTCGGCCTCGACGACCAGCGCACGATCGACCGCATGTTCGGCCTGCGCGCGCCGCAGCCGGGCGAGTCGAACCTGAAGCACGCGTGGGCCGAGCGCAGCCTCGCGGGCGCGATCCAGCTCGGGGAGTACGGCGTCCACTTCGTGCCGTCGCCGAGCGACGTGAGCCGGCTGAAGGCGCGCGCCGAGGATCCGCGCGCGCTCGCGCGCATCCTGCGCGCGTCGGAGTGGCCGGGGCTCTTGATCCTCGACACCAAGAGCGATCTCGAGGCGCTGACGCAGAACGCCTGGCACGCGGCGGACCGCATCCTGGTGCCGGTCGCCGACCGCGCGTCGCTCGAGGAGGCCGGCAAGATCTTCCGCGGGCTCGAGCGCGCCGGGCTCGACCCGAGCCGCGCGCGCGTGGTCTTCACCCTCGTCGACCGGCGCACGCGCGACGAGGGCGGCGGCGGCGCGCTCTTCGAACGGCTGGTCGCCGAGGTGCACCGGCGCGGCTGGCCGCGCTGCGAGACGACGCTCTCGCGCAGCCCGCGCGTCGAGTCGCTCAACTCGGGCAGCGAGAAGCCGCGCTCGATCCTGCACCACGCGCGCGGCACGGCCATCCACGCCGAGATGGGCGCCCTCTGCCGCGAGCTGTTGCGCGATCTCGCGCCCGCGCGGTCGAACGCGCCGCATGCGTCCGGCGAAGGAGAGCTCTGGGGCGCGCGCATCGGCACCGTGACCCCGCTGCGGCGCCCCGGCTGGTGGCGGCGTTCATGAACAGGGAGACCCGATGAGCACATTCGCGATCTCCGTCGGGGGCGGACCCGCGCCCGGCATCAACGGCGTGATCGGCGCCGCGGCCACGCTGGCCTGTCGCCGCGGGCACCGCGTGCTCGGCATCCTCGACGGCTTCTCGCACATCATGAAGGGCGACACCAGCCAGGTGCTGGAGCTCGACGAGGCGCGCGTCGCCCGCATCCACCTCGAGGGCGGCTCGATCCTGCGCACCTCGCGCGCGAACCCGACGAAGAAGCCCGAGGACCTCGCTGCCGTCGTGAAGTCGCTGGGCTCGCTCGGCGTCGGCTACCTGATCACGATCGGCGGCGACGACACCGCCTCCTCCGCCAACCGCATCGCCGGCGAGGCGCAGGGCCGCATCAAGGTCGCGCACGTGCCGAAGACGATCGACAACGATCTCCCGTTGCCGAAGGGCATCCCGACCTTCGGCTTCGAGACCGCGCGCGAGCTCGGCAGCGCCGTGATCGAGCGCCTGCTCGTCGACTGCCAGACCACGAACCGTTGGTTCTTCGTCGTGATGATGGGGCGCTCGGCGGGCCACCTCGCGCTCGGCACGGGCAAGTCGGCCGGCGCGCCCGTCATGGTGATCCCCGAGGAGTTCCACAAGCGGCCGATCGAGCTCGAGGACGTCGTGCGCGTGATCGAGGGCGCGATCGTGAAGCGGCTCGCGAACGGCCGCCCCGACGGCGTAGCCGTGATCGCCGAGGGCATCGCCGAGTACATGGACGAGAACGACCCGCTGCTGCGCGACACCCCGCGCGACGAGCACGGCCACATCCGGCTCGCGGAGGTGCCGATCGGGCGCGTGCTGCGCCAGGCGGTGTCGGCGTCGCTGGAGAAGCGCGGGATCAAGGTGGCGACGGGCGACAAGGACGTCGGCTACGAGCTGCGCTGCGGGTATCCGACCGCCTTCGACCGCGACTACACGCGCGACCTCGGCGTCGGCGCGGTGGACGCGCTGCTCTCCGGCCGCTCGGCGGTGCTGATCACGCGCCAGGAGGGGCGCATCGTGCCGATTCCGTTCGCCGAGATCATCGACCCGAAGACCAACAAGTCGCGCGTGCGCGGCGTCGACATCGAATCGGACTCCTACCGGAACGCGCTCGCGCTCCAGGAGCGGATCCGGAGCGAGGACCTGGCCGATCCGGCGACGCTCGCCAGCCTCGCGCGCGCCGCGCAGCTCTCCCCGGAAGAGACGAAGTCGCGCTACACACCGAGGTGAGGAGGGCGCGTCGGTGGAGGCCGCGGGCGGGCGCGAGGAGCGCGAGAAGAGCCTCGAACGGCAGATCCGCGCCTTCCACTGGGTGAGGCTGCTCTCCGAGCTGCCCGCACGCTGCGCGGGCGGGGAGGGCGAGCGCGAGGCCGCGGCGCGCGTCGAGGCCTGGATGCGCGAGCTCGGCTTCGCCGAGGTCGCTCCCGGGCTCGTCGCCTCGCGACCGGAGCGCGGCGCGGCGGTCGCGTTGCACGCCGGGCTCGCTGCGCTCGCGTGCGCGGTCGGAGGCTTCCCGGGCTTCGCCGTCGCGGCGCTCTCGGCGCTCTCGTACCGGCGCGAGTGCAAGCAGAGCGCGCCGCTCCTCTCGCGCTGGCTGCCGGCGCCGGACGCCGAGCAGGTCCGCGCACGCGCCGGATCGACGCGTCCACGGCGGCGCATCGTGCTCTCCGCGCCGCTCGACGCGCCGCGCGCGGGACGCCTCTTCGGGTCGCCGTGGCGCCGGCGCTGGCTCGGGCCGGCGGCCGCTACGCGGGTCGCAGCGCCGGCCGGCCTCGACGCCTGGCTCCTGCGCCTGCTCGCGGCCGCCGCGATCGTCACCGCCGCGTCCGCGCTCGGGGGAGACTCGGCCGTGCTGTGGCTCGCGCGCGTCGCGCTCTCGCTGCTCGCCGCGGGGGTCGCGCTCGCGGGCCTCGACTGGGCGCGCGCGCCCGCGTGTCCGGGCGCGGGCTCGAGCGCATCCGGGGTCGCGGCGCTGCTGACCTGCGCCGAGCAGCTGCTGGCGCAGCTCCGCGACGACGAGGAGCTCTGGCTGGTCGCGACGGGCGCGCAGGAGACGGGGGCCGGCGGCCTCGCCGACTTCGTCGACTCGCTCGCCGGGTCGCCCGCGCGCGACACGCTCGTCGTCCACTTCGAGCGGCTCGGCGGCGACGCGCTCGCGCGCATCGCGGCGGAGGTCGGCCTCGAGCGCTGCCTCCATCCGCCGCGCCTCGCCGAGCTCGCGCGCCGGCTCGCGGAGAGCTGCGCCTTCGGGTCGATCGGCGCGGTCGACTGGATCGGCGCCACCGGCGTCGCGGCGCTCGCCGCGCGCGGCATGCCGGTGCTCGCGCTGGTGTCGACCGATCCGGACGGCCTGCCGCGCAACGACCATCAGCCGATCGACCCGCCCGAGAGCGTCGACGCGGCGTGCGTCGTGCGAGCGGCCGACTTCGCCGCCGCGGTGGTCGAGGCGTCGCGCCGCGGCGAAGGCGACGCGCTCGCCATCGTCTGATCTTCGCTCGCCTTCGGCTCGCTGCGCGCCGCGCTCCGCGCGGCTTGCTACAGCCTGATCCGCGGTGGTCGCTGGCGCCGCGACGAGAACACGTGGATCAGCCAGCCGATCATCATGCCGGTCGCCAGGATCCCGGCGCCGACGATCCGCTCCGGCCAGGCCGCTCCCGCCTTCAGCTCGAGGTTCTCGCGCGTCAGCGCGTCGATCTCGCTTCGCTGCGAGGCGTCGCGCTGGCTGAACGACTGGTTCTCCTGGCCGAGCTTCGCGGCTTCCGCCTCGAGCGCGCCGACGCGCCCCGCGAGCTGCGACGCCTTCCCCTGGGCGTCGGCCAGCAGCGCGCTGGCCGGCGGCTCGTTCTGGAGAAAGCCCTCCGGCACCCAGCCCTCGCGATCGCCCGAGCGGATGCGCGTCCAGCCCTCGCCGTTCTCGAGCACGTCGACCTTGTCGCCGGTGTGGAGCTCTCCGAGGATCCGATACTCGTTGCTCGGGCCGGTCCGCACGTTGAGGCGTACCTCGCCCTTCACCCACGCGGAGGCCGCGCCCGCCGACTGCGCCATCAGCGCCGCGATCGCGATCGCCAGCGCGCACACGAACGCGCGGCCGGGAACCAGGGAATCTCCCGCTCGCTTCCAGGTCATCCTCGTCTCCCCCGCTCGACACCGCCCGTTCTGGCGTCGAGCCCTCAGTCTGTCGGGGGGACGGACTCTGCGCGGTGGCTCCCCGGGTAGGACTCGAACCTACGACCCGGCGGTTAACAGCCGCCTGCTCTGCCAGCTGAGCTACCGGGGAAGAAAAACCGAGGGCGGGATTCTACGAGGCTCGCCCCGAAAATCAACGAATCTCAGCGTCTTCCGGGACGTGCACCTCGAGTGCCTCCGAGGGGGGCGCCTCGCTGCCGTCGGAGCGGATCAGCACGACGATGTAGTGATACGAGCGCCCCGGCACGACCTGCGCGTCGACGAAGCGACCGTCGCCGGTGCGGCCGATCTCGCGCGCTCCGAGCCAGCCCGTGCGCGAGACGCGCGCCTGCGGAAACTCCTCGGCATGCGGAGTCCAGCGCAGGGCGACCTCGTGCGGGCTCGGCGCGGCCACGAGGTCGTAGTCGAGGCTCTGCACGCGGATCGGCTCCGAGGGTCGGCTCTCGAGCCCGTCGCGGTCGATCGCGACGACCGCGTAGCGCGCGTTCTCGCCGGCGGTGACCGAGCGGTCCTCGGCCTGCGTGACGTCGGCCGCCACGGACGCGACGAGCGTGGGCCGCCCGCTCTTGTGCAGGCGGAGTAGCTGATAGCTCGCGATGTCGGCCTCGATGTTCGGATCCCAGGCGAGCACGTTGCGGCCGAGCGCGGACTCGGCGAGATGGAGTCCGAGCGGCGGCAGCGGCTCGGGTTTCGTCACGGCGCGCACGGGCTCGGAAGGCGGCCCGCTCGTGCCCGACGGCGTCCGCGTCGAGACGCGGTAGTAGAGCACGCGCAGATTGCCGAGCCCGCGGTCGACGTAGGAGGTCGCGAGCCGGCCGGGGATGTGCGCCACGACCTCGTAGGGTCCGTCCTCGGCGGGGCTTCGCTCCACCACGTAGCCCGCGGCCGTCTGGCTGTGCGAGGGGTGCCACGCGAGCGGGATCTCGCGCGGCTGACGGCTGAAGGCGCGCAGCGCGGGAGGAGGATCCGGCAGCGGCGCCGTGCTGCCCGCGACGGCCATCGAGCTCTCCGCCGCGAGGTGGCCGTCGCTCGTGAACGGACGCAGGCGATACCAGGCCGTGACGCCGTCGGCGAGCTTGTGCGCGCCGCCGTCGTCGACGTAGACGGATTGCCCGCGCCCCCACAAAGTCGCGATCGGGTCGAAGCGACCGTCGGGCGCGTCGGCGCGCTCGACCACGTAGCCCGCCACCGAGCTCCGCAGCACCGGCTCCCACTGGAGCGCGATCACGTGGTAGCCGTCGTCGCCTGCGCGCACGTGTTCGGGCAGCGGCAGATCGGCGGGCGGCGAGGCGACGAGCTCGACCGTGCTCGCAGGCGGCGTGGTCGGCCCCCCGAAGCTCGGCCTGTGCAGCTTCCAGCTCGCGCAGCCGGTCAGCGCCGCGCCGGCGATCAGCGCGAGGACCGCGCGTCGCCGCGAATGCTTCGTGCGCGCGCGCGTCACGGCGCGCTCACGTCGGGCAGCTCGCGCAGCTCCTCGAGCCGCTGGAGCTCGCGCTCCGCATGCTCGATGTAGGCGCGCACGCGCTCGTTCTGGGGGTCGATGCGCCGGGCCTGACGCCACAGCACCAGCGCTGTCTCGAGACGCTCCTCGGCGAAGGCGGTGCGGCCCGCCTCGATCAGCTGCTCGACCTCCTCCTCGTTCGGGCCTCCACGCGCGCGCACCCGCTCCTTGCGCCACTGGAGCGCGAGGCCAGCCTCGAGCTGTCGCTCCTCGATGTCGAGCTCGGTGTCGAAGGGATCGAGCGTGCGCAGCTCGAGCAGCGACGCGCGCGCCGCCTGGAGATCGCCGAGCGCGAGCTGCCGGCGGTACGCCTCGCCGAGCTCCGCCTTGCGCCGGACGCGCTCCTGCACGATCTCGGCCTGGAGCTGGCGCTCCTCGATCTCGAACTCCGGCTCGAAGGGGTCGAGCGTGCGCAGGCGCACCAGCGCGACCTGCGCGCCCTGGAGGTCGCCCGCGGCGCGCAGACCGCGATACTCCGCCGTCAGCTCCGCCTTGTGCGTCGCGAACTCGCGCGCGAGCTGCTGCACGTGCGCCCAGCCGCTGGCGTCCTCTGGCTCGAGCGCGAGCGCGAGCCGGTGATCGAGCAGCGCCTCGGCCAGGCGTCCCTCGCGCTCGCGCTGCGCCGCGCTCTCCTGGTAGCCGCGCGCGAGCTCGGAGAACTCGGCCTCGACCTGCGAGATCCGCTCGGCGACCTCGAGGCCCTCCGCGTCGTCCTCGGGCACCGCGCGCCAGACCTCGAGCGCGCCGCGCGCGTCGCCCTGGCGGTAGAGCGCCTCGCCCTGCTCGAGCGGCGTCGCGCAGCCTCCGAGTGCGAGGAGCGCGAGCGCCGCCGCGCGCCGGTTCATGCGGCCGGGTGCACCTCTCCGTCGGACGCGGCCCTGCGGTCGCGTTCGACGGAGTAGACGTGCACCGGCTCCTCTCGTCCAGAGAGCTGGCGCTCGCCCTCGAAGCGCAGGCGCTGCGCGCCGCGAACGCGCCGCTGCACCGCCTCCGAGACGAGGATCTCTCCAGGCTGCGCGAGCTTCTCCAGCCGGTGCGCGACGTTCACCGCGTCGCCGACGGCCGTGAAGTCCGTGCGCCGGTCCGAGCCGATGTTGCCGACGATCACCGTGCCGGCGTGGATGCCGATGCCCATCGCAACCCCGGTGCCCGCGTGACCGCTCGCATCGACGTGGTTGTTGCGGCGCTCGATCGCGCGCTGGATCTCGACGGCGCAGGTCACGGCGCGCAGCGCGTGGTCGGGCTGCGGCACGGGCGCTCCGAAGTACGCCATCACAGAATCGCCGATGAACTTGTCGATCGTGCCGCCGCGCTCGAGGATCACGTCGGAGGCGAGCTGGAAGACCTCGTTCAGGAGGCCCACGACGCCGTGCGCGGGCAGGCCCTCAGACAGGCGCGTGAAGCTGCGGATGTCGGCGAAGAGGATCGTCACCTCGCGCTCCGTGCCCGTCTGCTTCTCGTCTTCGTCGCCGTTCGCGAGGAGCTGGTTCAACACGTAGTCGTCGACGTAGCGGCCGAAGGCGCGCTGGATCCGCTGCTTCTGCTCGAGCGAGTCGCCCATCTCGTTGAAGGCGCGGGTCAACTCCCCAACCTCGTCTCGAGAGGTTGGCGGTACGCGCGCGGTGACGTCGCCCGCGGCCAGCCGCTCGACCCCGTGGCGCAGCCGCCGCAGCGGACCGACGAGCAGCGCGACGAAGCCGACACCGGCGAGCACACCGATCGCCACGATCAGGACGGCGGCGCCCAACAGCTGACGCGTGTTGCTATGGACCACGGGATCGACGAGCACCTTCAGGTCGAAGTCCACCTGCGCCTCGCCGACGCGCACACCGCTGTAGCGGATCGGCGCCGCGACGCGGAGCTGCTCGGTGTCGCGCGCGACCCACACGGGATCGGGATCCGAGGCGTCCGCGCGCGCGAGCAGCGGGCGGGTCTTGCCGCGCTCGGAGGCATCGAGCGACGCGACGATCTCGCCGCTGCGCCCGAGCAGGCGCACGGCCACCACGCCCTCCGCCCCGCCGACCTCGCGGATCAGCTGCTCGAGCGAGAGCTCGCGCTCGAAGTTGCCTTCGTGCGCTTCGAGGATCGGCGTCTTGGCGGCGCCCGCGAGGCTCGCGGCGAGCGCGCGCCCGCGCTTCTCGACCTCGTCCTCGAGCGCGCTGCGCTCGTGGCGCGTCGCGATCCAGGTGAGCCCGACACACGCCGCCACCAGCAGCGAGACCACGAGCGCGCTGAACTTGACCTGGAGTGAACGCACTGGGCGGGGGTTCCTCTTGCCGATCCGAGACGGGATCGGCTGGCGGAACACCACCTTCCGAGCCCGGCCTAGCGTATCGGTGGGGTCGCGCCGTGGCTAGACAAGAAGTCGGGGGCGACCGCCTTCGATTACTCGATATGGATCGCGAGGACCTCGAATTCGCGCGTCCCCTTGGGAACCCGGACGATCACCGTGTCGTCCACGGCGCGTCCCAGCAACGCGCGCGCAATCGGCGAGGTGACCGAGATGCGGCCGCTCGCGACGTCGGATTCGTGCTCGCCGACGATGGTGTACCGGACCTCCTCCTCGCTCTCGGTATCGAGCAGCAGGACGGTCACTCCGAAACGGATCGTATGCGCAGGCGACCCCGAGGGGTCGATCACCTGCGCGCGCGCCAGCTGGTCCTCGAGCTGGCGGATGCGGGTCTCGATGTGGCTCTGACGCTCCTTCGCGGCGTGGAATTCTGCGTTCTCGGAGATGTCTCCATGGGCGCGGGCGGCCTCGATCTCGCGCACGATCTTCGGTCGCTCGACGGACTTCAGCTGCTTCAAGTCGACCTCGAGCTTCACGTAGCCGGCGCGCGTCATGGGAATGCGGTCTGCCATCGGCAGTCTCCGGATCGACTCGCTGCGGTCCCGAACCGCAGACCGCGCCCGCACCCTCGTTACACTGCGGCGCGAACGAAAACCCGACGTCCCCCCGCGAGGAGGGACGTCGGTTGGCCCCAGCCTATCGGCCAGGGTCGGCATGTCAATCGAAAAAGGGACCCCGCCGGACGGTGAGCGGACCGGAATCAGGCGCCGACGAGGCCGATGGCGCGCGACTCGTCGGGGTCGCGATCGTCTTCTATGGGCTGCTCTTCGCCGCTGCGCTGATCTGGGTGCGGCTCGAGGGTCGGTCGCTCGCGCTTCGCAGCCAGGGCGCCACGGTCGCGTGGCTGCGCGACGTCGCGCTCGGGCTGGCCACGGCCGCCGTGCTCGTCGCCGCGAGCGGCGCGCTGACGGTGGCGACGGCCGCCGGGCGTGCGCTCGCCGACGCGCTGGCCCGGGTGCTAGGCCGGCCAGGTCTCGGCGTGTGTGTGGCGCTCGCGGCGATCAGCGGCCTCGCCGAGGAGGCCTTCTTTCGCGGCGCGCTCCAGCCGCGCGTCGGTCTCGCCGTCGCGAGCGTGCTCTTCGCCGCCGCGCACTTCGCGCCGCGCCGCGAGTTCCTGCCGTGGCCCTTCTTCGCCTTCGCGGCGGGCCTCGCCTTCGGCGCGCTCTTCGACGCGACGGGCAATCTCGTCGCCCCGGTCGTCGCACACGCGGGTGTCAACGCGTGGAACCTGCGCTGGCTCGCGATGCGAACCAGGGATTGATCTGGCGGCAGCGTTGCGCAGTTCGCCTGGAAGCCCCCAGCGAACCGGGTCTCATCTTCTGATCTTCGCTCGCCTTCGGCTCGCTGCGCGCCGCGCGCTACGCGCGCGGCTTGCGATCGCGTCGACCTCGATCAGCGCGCCGAGTGGCAGCGCCGCCACCTGCACCGTCGCGCGGGCGGGGTGTACGCCCGTGAAGAAACGGCCGTACACCGCGTTGATGCGCGCGAAGAGCGAGAGGTCCGTCACGTAGACCGTCGTGCGCAGCACGCGCTCGAGCCCGCTGCTCGCCTCCTCGAGCACCGCGCGCAGGTTCGTGAGCACGCGCTCCGCCTGCGCCTCGATCTCGCCCTCGATCAGCCGGCCGCTGGTCGGGTCGAGCGGGATCTGCCCCGACGCAAACACCAGATCGCCGTGCACGACGGCCTGCGAGTACGGCCCGACGGGCTTCGGCGCGGACGCCGACAGGACCGCGCGCACGTCAGGCGTCGAAGGGCTCGGGCTCGACCGGGAGCCGCTCTTCGAGCAGTCGCAGCAGATAGCCGAGCAGCATCAGATTGGGCAGGCGCTTGCGCACCGAAGCCGGCGTCGCGGTGCCCTCGCAGAACTCCTCGGCGTAGGCCCCGAAGAACTCGAGCGCATCGAGCGGCACGTTCAGCGCCACGACCTCGTTGAGCTGCTCGACGCGCAGCTCGTCGAAGATCTCGACCAGCTCGCGCGCGAGCTCGAGGCGAGTCAGCCTCCCGTCGGAGCTCTCGGAATCCATTCGACTTTCCTCGGCGAGCGCTCGGGTTCGAAGCACTCGTGTGTAGGGCTCGCCACCGACGGTGATCCTCACGTCGTCGGTCTGCGGGAGGGTGATTCCTTTGGCGCGACGCGCGCGCGACGAGAGTCGAACGGATCCTGACAGCGGGATTTTGCAATGTCAACGAAACTGTGGGGCGCCGCTGCGGCGCGCTTCGCGGTTCGCTGCGCGCGTAGGGGCTTCGCCGTCGGAGTTGCGCCTGCGCTGCCGGTGGATGCAGCGCGCAGGACGTGCGCGGCGAAGCGGCGCCGCGCCGCTCAGATCTCCGGTTGCGGCGACTTCCCGTCCGACGCATCGTCGGCATGGCTCAGGTCGAAGAGCGGCTCGCGCACGAAGATCGGCGCGTGCGCGCGCAGCGCGATCGCGATCGCGTCGCTCGGGCGCGCGTCGATCGGGAGCAGGTGGCCGCCGCGCTTGAGCAGCAGGCTCGCGTAGTAGGTGCCCTCGCGCAGCTCGGTGACGACCGCGCGCGCGACCTCGGCGTCGAGGTGCCGGATCAGGTCGCGCGCGAGATCGTGCGTGTTCGGCCGCGGCGAGCGCATCGATTCCATCTCGAGCGCGATCGAGCGCGCCTCGGCGCTGCCGATCCAGATGGGCAGCCAGCGCGTGCCGCCTTCCTCCTCGAGCACGACGACGGGCGAGTCGTTGTCGTCGATCACCACGCGATCGACGCGCACGCGCACGTCGTGCGCGTCGTCGGGCCGCGCCCCGCAGCCGACCAGCGAGAGCCCCAGTGCGGCGAGGAGGCCGAGCAGCGGGATGAGCCCTGCGCGCATGGCCATAGGCGACTCCGAAGTCCCCAGACTACCACCCTAGCCCCGAATCGGGCGGCCGCGAGCGGGCCCGTCGGACGGCGGGGCGGGGAGTGGTCGGGGCGACTGGATTCGAACCAGCGACCTCTTCGTCCCGAACGAAGCGCGCTACCAGACTGCGCCACGCCCCGAGACTCCCGGCTCGCGAGGCGCGCAGTATAGGCGCAAGCGGCGCGGAGCGCCGCGCGCAGCGAGCCGCAGGCGAGCGAAGACCAGAAGAAGTGACCCGGCGCCCTAGAATGGCCCACGCGCCCATGTCGGATCTCCTGCCCCTCGATCCGCTGCATTTCTCCGCCGTCGTCTCCCTCGCGCTCTGCGGCGCCATCGCGGCGGTGTCGTTGCGACCGCTCCTCGTCGTGCGCCATCCGCGCGCGACGCTGGCGGGGCTCGCCGGTGTCACGCTGCTCGCGCTGGCCGCGATCGTGCGCGTCGACCCGCCGGGACTGCGCCTCGTGATCGATCCCTCGACCGAGCCGCTACTGCCGTGGGGCGACCCGGACATCGCCACCTATCGGCGCGCGGTCGAGGATTTCGGCGACGACCAGATGTACGTGATCGCGATGGAGACGCAGCAGGGCGTCTTCAGCCAGGAGCATCTCTCGGCGCTGCGGCGAGTCCGCGACCGCGTGTCGCGACTGCCCGGCGTACGCGCCGCGCAGAGCCTCGTCGGCGCGACCACCTTCGGCTACTCGGCGCAGGACGACTGGATCGAGGTGAAGCCCTTCCTCGAGGAGATCCCGTCGGACCCCGCGGCGCTGGAGGCGCTGCGCGACCGAGCGCTGCGCGATCCGATGTACCTCCGCACGCTGGTGTCGGCCGACGGCCGCGCCGCGGCGCTGAACGTCACCTTCCGCGAGATGACCGACGGCGAGTTCATCGCCTCCGACCTCGACGGCCAGATCGCGGCGATCCTGCGCGACGAGACGTCGCCGGACCGCGCCTTCCACGTCTCCGGGCGGCCGCACATCAAGGCGGTGATGTACCGCGGCATGGTGCGCGACCTCGAGGTGCTCGTGCCCGCGGTGTTCGCGGTGGTGACCGCCGTGCTGCTGCCGCTCGCGGGCTCGTGGCGCGGCGTGCTGCTGCCGCTGATCAACGTCGCACTCGCGGTGATCTGGACCTTCGGCGCGGTCGCCGCGCTCGGGCGTCCGCTCTCGGTGCTGACGGTGCTGCTCGCGCCCGCGCTGCTCGCGACCGGCAGCGTCTTCGGTGTGCACGTGGTCGGCGGCTACGACGAGGAGGCGGCGCACGCGGCGACGCCCGCCGAGGCGATGAGCCGTGCACAAGCGACCTTGATCGGGCCCGTGCTGATCTCCGGCATCACCACCGCCATCGGCTTCGGCTCGCTCTCCATCACGAACGTGCCGGCCGTCTTCGAGCTCGGGGCCTTCTCGGTCCTCGGCGTCGCATCCGTCACCTTGCTCACGATGGCCGGTGTGCCGGCCGTGCTCGCGCTGCTGCCGCTGCGGAAGGAGCGGCGCGAGGGGCTCTTCGGCGCGCGCGCGGCCGCCGCGCTCGGCACGGGCCTGCTTCGGCTCACCGCGTTCTCGCGGCGAAACGCCAGCGCGGTCATCTTCACCTGCGCGGCCGTCAGCGCGCTCGGCGTGGCGCTCGTGCCGCGCATCGTGATCGACACCGACTATCTCTCGTTCTTCGACGCCGACACGCCGGTGCGGCGCGACTTCGAGCGCGTGAACGCGCTGCTCTCGGGCGCGGTGCCGTTGTTCGTCGTGCTCGACGGCGGCAGCCCCGGCGCGCTGCGCGAGCCGGAGAACCTGCACGCGATGGAGAGGCTGCAGGCGCGCCTCGATGCGGTGCCGGGCGTCTCGCGCACGACCTCCTTCCTCGACACCTTGCGGGTACTGAACCGCGCGATCTCGCGCGACGACCCGGCGCAGCAGCGCGTGCCCGAGACGCGCGCCGCGGTCGCCGAGCTCTTCTTCATGCTGCCGAAGGCGGACCTCCAGCGCTTCGCCACCGTCGACCAGCAGAGCGCCAATCTGATCGTGCGGACCGGGGCGGTCGGGTCCGCGGCCATGCGCGCGCTCGGCGCGCGCATCGACGAGGCGCTCTCGCACGACCTGCCTCCCGGGTTCACGGCGCGCGTGACCGGCAACGCGCTGCTGCTGACGCGCGCCGCGGACGGCGTCGCCGGCGGTCAGGCGAGCAGCCTGCTGGCCGAGACGCTCGCGATCTTCGCCCTGATGTCCTGGAGCCTCCGCTCCTTCTCGCTCGGCCTGATGGCGATGGTCCCGAACCTGGTGCCCGTCGCGATCTTCTTCGGAATGCTCGGCGCGGGCGTCGCGACCTTGTCGCTACCGAGCAGCCTGATCGCCGTGGTGTCGCTCGGCCTCGCGATCGACTCGACCGCGCACTTCCTCTTCCACTATCGCGAGTACCGGCGCGCGGGCGCGACGCCCGACGAGGCCGTGGCGAGCTGCGTGCGCGCGCTCGGCCGCCCGATCGCGATCGCGGAGACGATGCTCTGCGTCGGCTTCGCGGCCGTCGCGGCCTCGCACTTCGCCACCTTGCGCGAGTTCGGGATCCTGACCTCGATCAGCGTGGGCGTGTGCCTGATCTGCAACCTGATGCTGCTGCCCGCGCTGCTCGTGCGCCTGAAGGTGTAGGCCGGCTCAGTTCTGCTCGAGCCTGCGGAGGTCGAACGCCGCATCCGGCAGGTGCGGGTTCGGATCGAAGCTCAGGATCTCGAAGCTGGTAAAGGAGTCGAGCAGAAGGTTCCGCATCGTGATCTTCATCGGCACCTGCACGCCGTCGAAGTCCTGGACGTCCTGCGGGCGCGTGCGCAGCTCCTTCACCTCGACGCCGGCGAGGTCGAAGTAGCGCACGCGCAGCGGCACCATGCGACGCTTGTCGACGTAGAAGACGAACTTCGAGTAGGCCGAGTCGACCAGCGCCGTCGGGTGCGCCTCCACCACGAAGACCGGCGAATCGTCGAGCCTCGTGTCCTCCAGGCGCACGTAGGTGGCGTCCTCGAGCTCGTGTGGGATCACGTCCTCGAAGGAGAAGTCGGTGCCGAAGACCGCCTTGCCGCGCAGGTTCACGCGGATGACGCGGCGCCGGCTCGGCAGGTACAGGAAGTGGTCGTCCAGGCGGCCGGCGTTCTGGATCGCGAGGTAGCCCGAGTGGCGCAGGTCGAACGGCTCCGTGTACTTGATCAGCACCTTCGAATCGATGCCGCGCACGGGCTGGTCGTGCTCGTCGTGGAACTCCTTGAAGATGATCGTCATGCGTGCTTCCTGGACGCGGCCCGTGCGGTCGCCCGACGCCATGCGCGCGTCCTGCGAGAACTCGCGGAAGCGGTTCTTCAACACGCGCGAGTAGATGTCCTCGGCGGTGAGCTTCGCGTCCGAGGGCTCCGAGCTGGCGGCTCGGCCCGACACCGCCGCGAGTCCCACGACCCACCCGGCGAGGGCGGCGCAGAGCACCCGCCCTCCGCGCGACCTCATCGCTGGCGCCCCTTCAGCGGGCCCCCGCCGCCCGCCGCAGCTCGGCGATCGCCGCTGCCCGATCGCGCGCGCCGAACACCGCCGTGCCCGCCACGAAGACGTCGGCGCCCGCCCGCGCCGCTGCCCCGATGGTCTCGGGGCCGATGCCGCCATCGACCTCGAGCGCGACGTCGAGCCCGCGCTCGTCGATCCAGCGCCGGAGCTGCTGGATCTTGCCGAGCATGCTCGAGATGAACTTCTGGCCGCCGAATCCCGGGTTGACCGTCATCACCAGCACCTGGTCGACGTCCCCGAGCACGGGCTCGACCGCGATCGCGGGCGTGGCCGGGTTCAGCACGACGCAGGCGCGCGCGCCGGCCTCGCGGATCTGCGCGAGGTTGCGGTGCAGGTGCGGACAGGTCTCGACGTGCACGCCGACGGTCGTCGCGCCGGCGTGCACGAACTCGGGCACGTAGCGCTCCGGCTCGACGATCATCAGGTGAACGTCGAGCGGCAGCGAGGTCGAGCGTTTCACCGCCTGCACGATCAGCGGGCCGATCGTGATGTTGGGCACGAAGCGGCCGTCCATCACGTCGACGTGCACCCAGTCGGCGCCCCCGCGCTCGACGCTCGCGAGCTCGGCGGCGAGCTGCGCGAAGTCGGCCGACAGGATCGACGGCGCGATGCGGACGCCGCGAGGACTCAAGCGATCCGCTCGACGCGCGCCGCGAAGAAGCCGTCGGTGTCGTGGCGATGCGGCAAGGTGCGCAGGAATCCGCGTTCGTCCTGCAGCTCGCGCACGGAGACAGGCGCGGCATCGCGTGAGGACGGAGCGAAGCCCTGGCAGTCGCGCAGGAACGCCTCGACCACGGCTTCGTTCTCCTCGGGCAGCAGGGTACACGTACTGTAGACGACGACACCGCCGGGACGAAGCGCGGCGGCGGCATGGCGGAGCAGCAGGCGCTGGGTCTCGGCCAGGCGCGCCGGGTCGCCGGGGTGGACACGCCAGCGCGCGTCGGGATTGCGGCGCAGCGCGCCGAGTCCGGAGCACGGCGCGTCGACGAGCACGCGATCGAAGCCGGGCCCGACGAGCCCCGGCGGCAGCGGCCGCGCGGCGTCGAGCGCGCGGGCGAGGACGTTCTCGAGGCGCAGTCGCCTCGCCGCGCGCCGCACCAGGTCGAGACGGCGTTCGTTCCGATCGAGCGCGACCACCTCGCCCTCCGGCCCGACGCGCTCGGCGATCGCGCTGGCCTTGCCGCCCGGCGCCGCGCAGGCGTCGAGCACGCGCTCGCCCGGCTGCGGATCGAGCAGATCGATCACGAGCTGGCTCGCCTCGTCCTGCACCGTGAAGCGACCCTCGCGGAAGGCGGGGTCGAGCGTCGGATTGCCGCCGCGGCCGAGCACGATGGCGTGTCGGGCGTAGCGACCCGCGCGCGCTTCGGGGAAGCGCGCGCGCAGCTCCTCCAGCAGCGCGTCGCGCGACACGCGCTGAGGATTGGTCCGCACGCAGAGCGGCGGGACCTCGTTCGACGCCGCGGCGAGCGCAGCGGCCTCCTCCGCGCCGAAGGTCTCGATCCAGCGCGCCGCGATCCACTGCGGCAGCGAGAGCGCGTGCATCAGGTGGCCGAGCGGATCGTCCTCCAGCGCCGGCAAGGTGATCTGGGCGTGCTCGCGCACGAGGCGGCGTAGCACCGCGTTCACGAGGCCGGTCGAGCGCTCGGCGCCGAGCGCCCGCACGCAGCGGACCGACTCGTCGACGGCGGCGGACGGCGGCACGCGGTCGGCGAAGAGGATCTGGTACGCCCCGAGCCGCAGCGCGGTCGCGACCAGCGGCTCCAGGCGATCGAGGTCGCGGTCGAGGCAGCGGCGCAGCAGGTAGTCGATGCGGCCGCGCCAGCGGAGCGTTCCGTAGACGAGCTCGGTGGCGAAGGCGCGATCGGCGGCCGAGAGCGGGCTGCGCGCGAGGCTCGCGTGCAAGAGCAGGTCCGCGAAGGCGCCGGCTCGCTGGACGCGCTCGAGCACGCGGAGCGCCAGCAGCCGCGTGCGGGTCGGCGCAGGCGGACGCCCCTCCCCCCGGCGCTCACGCGACGCGGGCCGTCCGCGCCGCGGTCTGGTGCGTTCCATGGAGTTTCCAGCTTAGGGGGCGCCCTGCGGCTCCGCACCGAGTCGCGCACCGTCGGGAATCGGGTGTCCGCGCAGGAAGGCGGCCGTCTCGAGCGGGCGACCGCCGGGGCGCTGGAGCTCCTGCGGCACGAGCCAGCCGTCGCCGGTGGCGACCCGCAACGCGTGCTTGCCGACGAGCCGCACGCAGCCCGGCGCGTCGGACGTCGCGCCCGCCTCGGCGCGCGCGCGCAGGATCCGCAGCGGCGCTCCTCGGAAGAGCGCGAAGGCGCCGGGGCTCGGCGAGAGCGCGCGCACGCGCTTTGCCAGCGCGAGCGCCGGCTCCTCGAAGCGGAGCCGCGCCTCCTCGCGCTCGAGCTTCGGCGCGAGGGTCGCGCGCGACGCGTCCTGCTCCTGCCATTTCACGGTGTCGGTCTCGACCTGCGCCAGGGCGTCGGCGATCGCGTCCGCGGCGAGCGCCGCGAGCCGCGCGCCGAGCTCGCCGCAGGTCTCCTGCTCGCCGATCGCGATCTCGCGCACGAGCGCGACGGGGCCCGCGTCCATCTCGCGCTCGACGCGCATCACCGAGATGCCGGTGGTCGCATCACCGGAGAGGATCGCCCGCGCGATCGGCGCCGCGCCGCGCCAGCGCGGCAGCAGGCTCGCGTGCGCGTTGATGCAGTAGCCGCGCGCGGGCAGCGTGCGCACGGACTTCGGCAGGAACTGCCCGTAGGCCACTACCACGCCGACGTCGGGCGCCGCGCCGGCGAGCCGAGGCAGCGCGTCCACCACGCGCTCCGGCCGCAGCAGCGGCACGCCTGCCGCCTCCGCGCGCTGCGACACCGGAGACGGATCGCTGCGGCGCCCGCGCCCGCGCGGTCGGTCGGGCTGCGAGACCGCCACCACGACCGGGTGCGGACCCGCGAGCAGCCGCTCGAGCGTCGGCACGGCGAAGTCCGGCGTGCCGAAGAAGGCGATGCGCAGCGCCAGGGCTCTCGCCTAGGAGGGATCGGCCGCCGCCGACTCGCCCTCTTCCTCTTCGCGCCGCAGCTGCTTCTGGCGCTTTTGCACGTAACGGCTGCGCTTCAGGTGCGAGATGCGGTCGATGAAGAGCTTGCCGTCGAGGTGATCGATCTCGTGCTGGAAGCACACCGCCTGGAGTCCCTCGGCGCGGATCGCGACCTCCGCGTGCTCGAGGTCCTGCGCGACGAGCAGCACGCGCTCCGCGCGCTCGACCTCGGCCTCGAAGTCCGGCACCGAGAGACAGCCCTCCTTCCACAGGATCTTTCCCTCGGCCTCGCGCAGCTCGGGGTTCAGCAGGATCAGCGGGCTCCGCTCGGCGCCTTCCTCGGTCCAGTGCGTGTCGACCACGATCAGGCGCACCGACTCGCCGACTTGAGGCGCGGCGAGCCCGATGCCCGGCTCGTCGTACATCACCTCGCACAAGTCCTGCGCGAGCTCGCGCAGCGCATCCGTGACCTCGGCGATCGGACGGGACACCTCGCGCAGCCGCGGGTCGGGAAATTTCAGAACCGGTCGCAGGGCCAAGGGCGCCTCGGGGTCGCACGCGCGGGTGGAAGGCCGTGCGGTCGCGATCTCATAGCATGCTCCACGGATCGGCGTCCACGCTGGCCTGCACCTCGCGCGCGCAGTTTCGCGCGGCCTCCGCGAGGGCCGCGCCGACGCGCCGCGCCGACGCGGGTCCGGCCGCGACGAGCAGCTGCACGCGGTGGCGACCGCGCAGGCGCGCGAGCGGAGCCGGCGCGGGGCCCAGACGGGAGTAGTCCTCCGCGCCGGCGGCGGCCTCGTCGGCGACGTGCGCGAGTGACTCCGCCGCGCGTCGCGCGGCCTCCTCGTCCTCGCTCTGGACCAGGGCCTGCACCAGCCGGCGGAAGGGCGGCAGGCCGAGCGCGGCTCGCTGTGCGAGCTCGTCGGCGTAGAAGGACTCGTAGTCGTGCTCGCGCACGGGCCGGATCGCGTAGTGCCCGGGCACGAAGGTCTGGATCACGACACGCCCGGGCGTCGCGTCGCGTCCGGCGCGTCCCGCGACCTGCGTGAGCAGCTGGAAGGTGCGCTCCGCGGCCCGGAAATCCGGCATGTGCAGGCCCACGTCCGCGGCCACCACGCCGACCAGCCTGACGCCCGGGAAGTCGTGGCCCTTCGCGACCATCTGCGTGCCGACGAGCACGTCGATCCGGCGGGCGCGGAGATCGGCGAGCACGCGCTGCGCGACGCCACGGCGCGCGGCCGCGTCGCGATCGAGGCGGGCGATGCGCGCCTCGGGAAAATTTGCGCGCACCTCCTCCTCGACGCGCTCCGTCCCGATCCCGAGCAGCGCGGTCTCCGGCGCTCCGCAGCCCCGGCACGCCTCCGGCGGCTTCTCGCAGTGGTCGCAGTAGTGGCAGCGCAGCGAGCCCTCGCGCGCGTGGAAGACGAGCGCGAGGTCGCAGTGCGGGCAGCGCTCGGCGTGCCCGCACTCGAAGCAGAGCACGCGCGTCGAGAAGCCGCGGCGGTTGAGGAAGAGGATGGTCTGGCCGCCCTCGGCGAGCACCTCGGCCATCGCGCGGCGGAGCACGCGCGAGAGCACGAGCTTGCGGCCGCGCGGCGCATCGGCGCGCTCGCGCGCGAGGTCCACGATCTCCACCGCTGGCAGCGGGCGTCCGCCGATGCGGCGCGGCAGCGAGAGCCGGAGCACGCGGCCCTGGTCCGCGGCGTAGCGGGTCTCGAGCGACGGCGTCGCCGACCCGAGCACGAGCGGGCAGCCCGCGTGCGCTGCGCGCCGCGCCGCGAGCTCGCGCGCGTGATAGCGGAAGCCCTCCTCGTTCTTGTACGCGCCGTCGTGTTCCTCGTCGATGACGATCACGCCGAGGTCCTCGAGCGGCGCGAAGAGCGCCGAGCGTGCGCCGACGGCGATCGGCGCCGCGCCGCCGGCCAGGCGCTGCCACTGGAGGCTTCGCTCGCCGGGGCGGAGCGCGCTGTGGAGCACCGCGAGCGCGTCGCCGAAGCGCGCGCGGAGTCTCGCCACGATCTGATGGGTGAGCGTGATCTCGGGCACGAGCACCAGCGCCTGGCGGCCCTGCCGCAGCGCCGCGCCCACCGCGCGGAGGTACACCTCGGTCTTGCCGCTGCCGGTCACGCCGTGGAGCAGGAAAGTCTCCGCGCGGCGCTCGCGCACGGCCGCCTCGATCGGCCCGAGCGCGCGCGCCTGATCGGGCGAGAGCTCGACGGCGCGGTCCGCTTCGCGCGCCTCGCCGAAGACGTCGCGCTCGGCCGGGCGATCCTCGATCTGCACCAGACCGCGTCGCGCGAGCTGGCGCGCGAGGCTCGCGTCGAACGCGGGCGCGAGCTGCGCCAGCGGAGTCTCGCCGCGGGTCGCGAGATGTCGGAGCAGCGCGGCCTGACGCGGCGCGCGCGCGAGCGAGGCCAGCGCAGCCTCGAGGTGGACGCCGGGCGCGAGCGACGCGCAGCGGACCTGCGGCGGCCGCGCGCCCGCGCGCTCGCCGACGCGCGCGCGCGTCACGAGCGCATCGCGCTCGAGGCGCTGCCAGAGCGCCGCGTCCCCGCCGCCGGCCTCGAGCTCGCGCAGCGAGACGCCGCCGTCGGCGAGGCGCGCGAGCGCCCCGCGCTCCGAGCCGCGCACGGCGCCCGACTCGAGCGCCGCGCGGCCGCGCGGCGTGAGCACGAGCCCCGTCAGCGCGCGGGGCGCGCTGCCGGGCGGCAGCGCCGCCGCGAGCGCGAGCCCGATCGGGCACAGGAACTCGGCGGCCGCCTCGCGTAGGATCTCGAGCATCGAGGGCGACAGGGCGGGCAGCGGATCGAGCACGCGCTCGATCTCGCGCAGCCGCGCGATCGGCGCGTCGGAGGGCTCGACCACGACGCCGACGAGGTGCCGCTGTCGGAAGGGGACGAGCACGCGGCAGCCGGGTCGCGGCGCATCGGGGAGCGAGTCCGGCACCGCGTAGTCGAACAGGGAATCGAGCGGCAGCGGCAGCGCCACGCGCACGACGGCGCTGCGGGGGGCCGCGAACAGGGGCTCGGTCATGACGGGATTGTATGCAGCGAGGTCGGGGCGCCGCAGCGCGGATGCCCGGGTCGAGGTGCGCGAGAGCCGCAACGGCCGCGCGCTGCGCGTCGACGGCACCTTCGCGTCGTGGTACGTGCCGGGCCGCGCCCACACCGGATCGGTGTGGGATGCGCTGGTCGCGCCGCTCTGCTGGCTGCCGCCCTCGCGCCGGCGCGCGGTCCTCGTGCTGGGCCTCGGCGCAGGCAGCGCCGCCCGCCTCGTGCGCGCGATCGCGCCGCGCGCCCGCATCGTCGGCGTCGAGCGCAGCGCGGGGGTGCTGCGCGCCGCGCGCCGCCACTTCGACCTCGACGCGCTCGGCGTCGAGGTCGTGCACGGGGACGCGCGCGCGTACCTGGCGCAGAGCCGCGCGCACTACGACGCGGTGATCGAGGACCTCTTCGTCGGGACCGCGCGCAGCGTGCGCAAGCCCGACTGGGTGCTCGAGGCAGGATTTGCCGCCGCCGCCCGGCACCTCCACCCCGGTGGCCTGCTGATCGCCAACTCGATCGACGAGACCCCGGCGGTCGCGCGCGCGCTCGCGAGGGAGTTCCCGGCGCGCGCGCTGCTGCGCGTGGCGGGCTGGGACAACGGCATCGTAGTGGGGGGGCCGTCGGGGCTCGACGCGCGCTCGCTGCGCGCCGCGGTGTCGGCGTCGCCCGCGCTCGCGCCGTCCCTGCGGCGGCTCTCGTTCCGCGGCCTGCAAGCCACGCGCTGAGCGCGCGGCTTGCTAGCGCCCTTCCGCCAGGAACTGCATCACCGTGCGGTTCCAGATCGGTGCGGCCTCCACCATCACGAGATGCGCGGCGCCCGGTACTACCACGAGGCGCGAGTGCCGGATCCCGGCCCCGAGCTCGCGATGCAGCTTCGGCGGCGTGAGCAGGTCGTCCGCGCCGCAGAGGATCAAGGTCGGCTGCGTGATCTCGGGCAGACGCGAGAGCGTGTCGTGGCCGAGGCAGGCGTCGCACTGCCGCGCAAAGAGGTCCGCCGAGAGTGGCGCGCCGTCGCGCGTGAAGAACTCGATCATCGACTCGATCAGGTCCGTCTGCGCGATCGTATCGTCGTGTGCGGTCCAGAGCAGGCGGTCGCGCACCATGGCCGAGAGCGGCACGTCGGCGCGCGCGAGCTCGCGCCACTGCTCGAGCAGCAGGCGCCGCTTGGCGTCCGCGCGTGCATAGCTTCCCATCAGCACCAGGCGCTCGACCCGCTGCGGGTGCCGCAGCGCGAGCTCCTGCGCGACCATGCCGCCCATGAACGCGCCGCCGACGTCCGCGCGCGGCAGGTCGAGCGCGTCGAGCAGCGCGGCGGCGGTGTCGGCGAGGTCGGCCGTCGTGAACGGGCCTTGCCGCGGCTCGCTGCCCCCGACTCCCGGGTAGTCGAAGATCAAGGTCGCGCGCTCGCGCGAGAACTCGGGCACCTGGAGCGGCAGCCAGCCGCGGCACGAGCCGCCGATGCCGATCGCGAGCAGGAACGGCGGACCCGCGTGTCGCTCGCCGTGGAGCTCGTAGTAGAGCTTGCGGCCGTGGACGGCGACGTGCGGCACGTCTCCATCCTAACAGGGCGGGGCGAGACCCTACTTCGACATCTGCTTGAGGTCCTGGAGAATGGACCGGGCGACGGCCTTCAAGGTCTCGAACACGCCCTTCCCGCTGGTGGCGCAGGCCTCGAACTCCGGGACGCCCTTCGGGTTCAGCAGCTTCTTCATCTGCGCGAGCGGCGCGGCGTTCGGCAGATCGCGCTTGTTGTACTGGATCACGAACGGCGTGCGGTCGAGGTCCGCGCCCTGCTCCTGGAGATTGATGCGCAGGTTGTCGAGGCTCTCGACGTTGGCCTCCATGCGCTCGTTCTGGCTGTCGGCCACGAAGACCACGCCGTCCACGCCCTTCAGGATCAGCTTGCGGCTGGCGTCGTAGAACACCTGGCCGGGCACCGTGTAGAGGTGGAAGCGCGTCTTGAAGCCGCGGATCTGTCCGAGCGCCAGCGGCAGGAAGTCGAAGAAGAGCGTGCGCTCCGTCTCGGTCGCGAGCGAGATCATCTTCCCCTTCAGCTCGGGGTTGGTCTTGTTGTAGATCCACTGCAGGTTGGTCGTCTTCCCGCACAGGCCAGGCCCGTAGTAGACGATCTTGCAGTTGATCTCGCGCGAGGAGTAGTTGATGAACGACATTCAGGTGGAGCTCATGCGGAGAACAGGTTGTCGATGTCGTCGTCGGTGATCTCGGCGAACGGCGTGTTGCCCTTCGCCTGATCCTGGTCGGTCTTCTTCTGGAGCTCCTCGAAGATGCGCGCGAGCTCCCCGCCCGCCTTCTTGACGCGCAGGCGCACGAGTCCGAGCGAGGAGCGATCGTCGAAGACCACGACCAGGATGGTCCGGCTCGAGACCAGGGTGATGTGCAGGTTGTCGCGCTGACCCTGGTGGAAGTGGACCGGGAAGTCCTCTTCGCCGACCAGCTTGGCGAGTCCGCCCGTGGCGGCGATGCAGCCGGCGGTCAGCGACGCGAGGCTCGTCGTGTCGATCCCGCGCAGCTCGCCGGCCTCGCCGATCAGCTGCCCGTTGCGGTCGACCACGAAGACACCCTTGGCATTGGCGTCGCGCACGAGGCGCTGGATCACCTGGAGGATCCGGCGGTAGTCCTCGTCGTACATCACGAGCTGGGCGCTGCGCATGACGCAATTGCCTCGCTAGCGGCGCGGAATCACATGGCTTTCGGCGAATCTAACTCGCGCGGCGACCGCTTGTCGATCTCGATCTCGCACTGGCGGTGCTGTTCGGCGCGCCGCGCGCCGGCCTTTATCGCCATCTCTAGATCGCCCGCCGGTTCTCGATGCAGATGCCCACGGTCACGTGGTCGGCGTACTCGAGGTCGCCGCCGAGCGGCATGCCGTAGGCAATGCGCGTGAGGTGTACACCGAGCGGTCGCAGCCTCTCGGAGAGATAGTGGGCGGTGGCGTCGCCCTCCGCGTTCGGATTGGTCGCGAGCACGACCTCCTCGATGCCGCCGCGCCGCACGCGCGCCTCGAGCTCGGCGACCCGCAGCTCGCGCGGGCCGACGCCGTCGATCGGCGCGAAGGCGCCGCCGAGCACGTGGTAGCGCCCGTGGAAGCGGCCGCTCTTCTCGATCGCCGCGAGATCCGCGGGCTCCTCGACCACGCACACGATCGAGGCGTCGCGTCGCTCGTCGCGACAGATGGGGCAAGGCGACTGGCTCGCGATGTCGAAGCAGACCTCGCACAGCACGGTCTCGCGCTTGAGGCGCGCGATCGCGTCCGCGAGCTCCTGCACCTCCTGCTCGGACGCGCCGAGCAGATGGAAGGCCAGCCGCGTGGCCGACTTCTCCCCGATCCCCGGCAGCTTCTTCAGTCGCGCCACCAGGCGCTCGATCGGCTGCGTCGCGCGCACGCTAGGAGGCCGACCACAAGGTCGGCCGACGCGCAGCGAGGCAAGCCGTCCGGCGCGCAGCGAGGCGCAGCCGAGCGGAGATCGCACGGGCTTGCCGAGCGAAGGCCGGCAGCCCGAGCGCGAGCGAATAGCGAGCGCGAAGGTCCGGCATGACTATCCCGGTCCGCCGAGCGGGAGCCCGAGCCCCGACGAGGCGCGCTGCATCTCCTCCTGGATCATACGCTGCGCGTTCGCGAGCGCGGCGTTCACCGCCGCCGCGCAGAGATCCTGCAGCATCGCGCGGTCGCCGCTCTCGAGCAGCGCGGGCTCGATGCGGATCTCGAGGATGCGGAGGTCTCCGCTCGCCACGGCGGTCACCATCCCGCCGCCCGACGCGCCCTCGACGCGGCGCCGCGCGAGCTCGCGCTGGAGCTCCTGCAGGCGCGATTGCGCCTCGCGCGCCTTCTCGAGCAGGCGCCCGAGGTCCGCGCTCACCGCGGGGTTCCGAGCGGGCGGATCTCCAGGATCTCGCCGCCGAGGATGTCGAGCGCGCGCGCGACACCGGGGTGGTTCAGCGCCGCCTGACGCCGCAGCCGCACGGCCTCGGGGTCCGCCGGCGCAGCGCCCACGGCACCGCCCTCCTCGGCGATCCGCACGCGCAGCGCCGCGCCGAAGAAGCGGCTCGCGAGCTCGTCGAGCGCGGCGGCGCGCTCGCGCAGTCGCTGCGCGGCGAAGGTCGGCACCGCGAGGACCAGCGCATCGCCGCGGTGCTCGGCGATGCGCCCGCCCTCGAGCGCCGCGTAGATCCCCGGGTTCTCCTCGCGCGCGAAGGCGCGCAGGCGATCGAAGACGGCGGCGGGAGACGCGGCTGGAGCCGCAGGCGCTACCTCCGCCGCGGGTGCGGCCGACCGCCCGGGCGGCGCGCTCGCGTCGCTGCGCGGACCGCGCGGGCCGCCCTTCGTCGGGGCGCCTCCGCCGCTTCGCGGTGTCGGTCCGGCGCTGCCGCTCTCGCCCGCGAGCCGCCGCTCGAGCTCGTCGAGGCGCGAGAGCAGCTTCGCGACGTCGTCGCCTTCCGGCAGGGTCGCGAGCCGCAGCACCGCCATCTCGAGCACCGCGAAGGGAGCCGGCGCGAAGGAGAGGTCCTCCTGCTCCTTCAGCAGCGCGCGGAACATGCGCCGCAGCCGCGTCGCGTCGGTCTTCTCGGCGAGCGCGCGCAGCGCCGCGACGTCGTCGGCGCTGCCCTCGACGAGCGCGGGGGCGTCGGGCGCGACGCGCAGCACGACGAGATCGCGCAGCAGCGCGAGCAGCGCCTCGCCGACGCGCTTGGCGTCGCTGCCGGTCTCGGCGAGGCGACCGCAGGCGGCGAGCGCCCCGGCCGCGTCGCCCGCGACGGCGGCCTCGATCACCGCGAGCAGCGCGCGCCGGTCGAGCAGATCGAGCACCTCGGCCACCTGCGCGTCGGAGATCTGGCTCCCGCCGTACGAGATGACCTGGTCGAGCAGGGTCTGCGCGTCGCGCAGCGAGCCGTCGGCCTCACGCGCGATCGCGTAGAGGCTCGCCTCGGAAAGCTCGATCTTTTCGGCGCTCGCGATGGCGCGCAGCCGCTCGAGGATCTCCGCGACCGTCAGCCGGCGCAGGTCGTAGCGCTGGCAGCGCGACACCACGGTGAAGGGGATCTTCTCGGGATTCGTGGTCGCGAAGACGAAGAGGCTCCGCGGCGGCGGCTCCTCGAGCGTCTTCAGCAGCGCGTTGAACGCCGCCGCCGAGAGCATGTGGACCTCGTCCACCACGAAGATGCGGTGCTTGCCCGGGGCGGCCGCGTAGCGGATGGCCGCGATCAGCTCGCGCACGTCGTCGACGCTGGTGCGGCTCGCCGCGTCGATCTCCTGCACGTCGGTCGAGGTGCCGGCCGCGATCTCGCGGCACGGCGGGCATTCACCGCAGGGCGTGACGGTCGGCCCGCGGTCGCAGTTGAGGCAGCGCGCCAGGATGCGGGCGAGCGTCGTCTTGCCGACGCCGCGCGGCCCCGTCAGCAGGATCGCGTGGGGCACGCGCTGCTGGAGGATCGCGTTTCGAAGCGGCGTCGTGACGTGGCTCTGGCCGGTGACTTCTTCGAAGCCCTGCGGCCGCCACTTGCGAGCCAGTACCTGGTAGGACATCCGGGGGGACCGCCGTGTCCGCTGGCGAGAAGCCGGGATCGCAGGGCGCCCCCGCCCGCAATCGAAGCCCCGCTACCGCTGCTTCCTTCCGGACCTGACGGGGTTCACGAGGTTCGTATTCGGTCGGGACCCTGCGATCGCGGCTTTTCGCAGCAGTCGCGCGACTCTAACGATGGCTCTCGGGTCGGTCAATCAGATCCACGAGGTCGAGGAGCAGCCACTCGCGGCCCCGGCGCGCGGCAAGCCGCGGTGCGCCGTCGCGGACGCGCGCCACGCCGTCGCGGATCCACTCGTCGACGCTCGCGTGGCCGGTGCCGTGGTTGCCCGGCGCGACGTCGAGCACGAGCGAGCCCACGCCGCGCCGGCGCAGCAGCACGAGGGCGTCGTCTGCAGACGTGTGCGCGCCATGCACGGGGTCGAGGAAGAGCTCGCCGTTGCGCTCCCAGCTCAGCAGATAGACGGGGCGCTCCATCCAGGCCGCGGCGCCGCCCGGTATCGCGACCACGCCCCGCCCGAGCGTCACGAGCTGGCGTAGGTGGTCCTGGTCGGGAAAGACCGCGGCCTCGTAGGCGTGCGGGTCGCGCAGCGCGGCGATGCGAGGCAGATAGGCGTCAGCGAGGCGCAGCCCGTGGACCCCCGCCAGCACGAGCAGCACGCCCGTCAGCGCGACGCGCGCCGCTGCGCCCGAGCGCGCGAGCCGGGTCCCGCCGATCGCCGCCGCGATGGCGAAGAAGGGCAGGATCGGCGTCGCGAAGCGGAGCGCCGGCATGAAGAGCGCCTGCAGCAGCCAGAGCGCGCCGAGCGTGGCCGCCAGCACGCCACCCTTGCGTGTCGGGCGCCGGATCGCGAGCACACCGAGCGCGAGCGGCAGCGGCCCGACCAGCCCCCCGCTGTGCACGTTGCGGCCGAAGGTGAGCGAGAGCAGATAGGCGGCGAGACCGGACGGGGCCGTGCGCGGCAACGGGTAGTCGGTGCCGAGTCGCAGCTGGCGCAGCGCGAGATGGCGCGGGTCGAAGGGACCCGTGCCGAGCCAGCCGCCGAACAGCGGGAAGAAGGGATTGCCCGTGGTGAGAGCTTCCTTCACGAGCCAGGGGATGGTGACGGCCGCGAGCAGCGCCGCCGCGCGCAGCGCGAGGCGCGCGCCGGGAGGACGTTCGCCGAGCCAAGCGATCGCCGCGGCCGCAGGCACGAGCGTCGCGGCGTGGAGCTTCGCGTTGGCGGCGAAGCCGAGACACAGAGCCGAGAGCAGGAGCTGCCGCGGATCGCCATCGCGGCTCCAGCGGTCCGCGGCAAGCAGCGCGAGGAAGCCGTAGGCGCCGACGCCGAGATCCACGTAGGTGGACGCCGCGTTCGCGAGCGTGAGCGGCACGACCAGCGTGAAGAAGGCGGCGAGCGAGCCCGCGCCGGGCGACGCGCGGCGTCCGGCCTCGGCGCGCACCAGCGCCGCCAGCGCCGCCGCGAAGCAGGCCGTGACCGCGGCCGCCGCGTCGGGTTGACCCGCGGCGACCGCCGGCACGTAGAGCAGGTCGACACCGGTACGCGTCTCGGCGTCGAGCCAGCCGGGCAGGGCGCGCAGCGGGCCCTGCGTCCAGGCCTGCACGATCGGCAGGTGGTACTCGAAGCCGTCCCAGAAGGTCTCGGGTCCGAGCGCGGCGAGAAAGGTGAGACCCGCGGCGACGAGCGTCGCGACGTCGACCGCGCGCCGCCACCGAGGCGCGTCGGGCGCCGACGGCGCGACGCCATCCTGCGTCCGCAGCGCCGGCAGCCCCGCCGCCGCGATGGCCGCGCAGGCGAGCAGCGGAAGCGGCACGTCCAGTGCGCGCAGCAACAGGATCGCGAGGGAGGCCGCGCCGGTTCCGACGACGTAGGCCCGCGCGATGCGTTCGCAGCCGCTGGCGCGCAGTCCGAGCGCGCGCGCGATCCAGGCGCCGAGCGCGAGATAGGCGAGATTCGGAACGACGCCGGCGACGAGCAGGCCGGCCAGCGCGGGCAGATCTCTCAAGGCACGAGCGAGAGACCGGCCAGGCGCACGGCGAGGTGGAGGGCGGTGACGCCGAGCAGCCACGCGATCGCGAGCGCGAGGCTCGCGCCGCGGAACGGAGGATCCGGCATGCGGCGCAACCTAGCGCTCACGCACGAGCGCTGCGATGCTGCGCCGCGTGGCACGGCTCGCGCGCGGCGTCGCGCTGACGGCGCTGGTCTGCGCGTCGCTGCTCCTCTCGCTCGCGCTCGCCGAGCTCGGCCTGCGCGTCGCGCGTCCGGCCGCAGCCTCGCGCATCGAGTATCCCTGCTTCTATCTGCCGGACGCCCGCACCGGGTTCCGCTACGCGCCGAATGGACGCGGGCACGTGTCGGGTCACTTCGAGATCGACAACGAGGTCGCGCTGAACTCGCTGGGCTTCTATGACGACGAGCCCGCGGACGGCGCGCACGCGGGCCTGCGAGTGCTCGCCGTCGGAGATTCCTTCACCGCGGCACTGAACGTGCCGCGCGACCAGGTCTGGACGGCCGTGCTCGAGCGCGAGCTCCGCGCGCGCGGTTACGCCGATGCCGACGTGGTGAACCTGGGTCTCGACGGCACTGGGACCGACGTCCAGCTCGAGCTGCTGCGCGAGTACGTGCCGCGCTTCCGACCCCAGGTCGTGCTGCTGGCCTTCTTTGCCAACGACATCGAGGACGTGCAGAACGGGCGCTTCACGCGCGAGTGCTACCGCGACACCGTGCTCTCCTACCAGACGCCCGCGCAACGGGATGCGCTGCGCGCGCGCGTCGACGCGCACGCGGATCGCCGCGTACTGCGCGCGCTGGCCGATCACTCGCTGCTCGCGCGTCTCGCGCTCACGGCCTGGGAGGGCCCGCGCACGCTCTTTCGGTTGAACTTCCTGCAGCCCTCGCGCGTGGAGCTGGGGATCACTCCGGAGCTGCTGCGCGAGCGCGCGCCGCGCGAGCGAGAGACCTTCGAGGCGCTGGCGCAGTTCGCAGCGCGCTGCGGCTGCGGTCTCGTGGTGGTGCCCGTGCCGGCGCGGCGCCAGCTCGACGCAAGCCTCGCGCTGGCGCGGCGGGTGTCGGCCGGACTGCCGCTCCCGATCGTCGACGTGCTGCCCGGGATGCGCGCGGCGCTCGCCGCCGACGGCCGCAGCGGCGCCGATCTCTACTTCGTGCACGACGCGCACCTGAACGCGTACGGCAATCGCCTCTACGCGCAGGCTCTCGCCGACGCCGTCGCGTGGCCGCTTCAGCCCGCGGCGCCCACGCCGTAGCCGACGAAGATCGGCGACGACCAGGCGCGCTCCTCCGTCGGCGCGAGGCAGTCGTCGGCGTCGGGGCGCTCCGCGCACGGCTGCATCTTCACGCAGCGGCCGCTCGCGTCGCGCTCGCAGTGCAGCGGATCGGCGTCGACCGCCTGGCTCTCGGCCTCGATCGCGCGCACGTAGTAGAGCGCGTCGCGCGCGCCCGGCGTGAAGGTCTCGTCGCTGAAGGTCACGACGCAGCCGGACGCGTCGGGCTGACACGGAAAGACGCGCCACGGATCCTCGATCAGCTTCGCGACCTCCTCGCCAGGCAGCCGCTGCGGGCGGATCCGCACCACCTCCACGCGCGTGATCGGTCGCCGCACGTCGGACGGGTTGTCGCACTCGCCGCGACAGAGCCGCGCCAGCCGGTCGGCGCCGAGCGCGTCGCTCGCCGACTCCGGGCAGCCGGGCTTCTGCTCGAAGGAGCCGACCGCGCGCACCTGGAAGATCGGCGCACCGTCCATCGCGACCTCGCTGCCCATCGGCAGGCTCTGGCCGCGCGACCCGGGCGGATTCAACAGATCGAACCACAGGAGGATGTGCGGTCCGCTGGTGCCGTAGACCTCGCGGCGCTGGAGCGCCTGCCAGATCGCCTCGCGGCTGCGGCCCTCCGAGTGCACGGCCGCCATGCCGCCGTTCAGGAAGTACGAGGCCGCGCGCTCCGTCTCCCACAGGCGGAAGACCGGTGCGACGGTTTTGCGGTCGAAGGGCTCGGACTCGTCGCGGGGTTCGAGCTTCCCGCCACCGAGCGGCGTCGCGAGGAAGCGGCCGAAGCGCGCCTCGGTGAACTGCGTGCGCGCGACCTCCTTGTAGCCCGTGCCGGGTCGGCCGGAGTGGTTGTCGCTCGAGCCGATGAAGCCGAGATGGAAGCGCAGCGGGTTCGCTGCGTCGCCGCGTCCGAGCGCGAGGATGTACTGCACGGAGCTTCGCGGGCGGTAGTTGAAGGCCGGCTGGAAGCAGTCGCGACACTGTCCGGAGTCCTGCCACTCCTCGGGCTGGCTGCCGCCGATGACGGTCGCGCCGGCGTTGCGGTCGGCGTCGACCCAGTCCTGCCGCGCCTTCACCGCGCGCGCCTCGCAGGTCTCGTCGTCCGCGCCGGACGCCTTGCAGCGCGCCGCGATGATCTCGCCCGCGCGCCAGCACGACGGCAGATAGTCCTGGCTCGGCTCCGGGCAGCGGCGCTTCCCATCGCGATCGAAGATCACCTCGTGCCACGCGCGGAACTGCTCCGAGTTGCCGTGACCCGAGAAGATCTCGATCAGGCGCTGTCGCGCCGGGTCGTGCTGTTCGGCGGTGAGCTGCTTGTCCCAGGCCGAGCCCGGTGGCGTGTACATGCCCCAGGTGGTGCCGTGCGGGATCACGAGCGCGTCGACTCCCCACTCGTCGAGCTTCGCGAAGAGCTCGTGCGGCGTCGCGACCTCCTCGCGGCAGTCCGTCGGCAGATCGCGCACCGGCACGCCCTTCGGGCAGGGTCGGGGACCCACGGTGTCGGCGAGGTAGCGCGCGAGGTCGAGGCCGCCACCCTCGATGTCGGAGAGGGCGAAGAGGCCGAGCGTCGCGACGCCGACACCGCCCTCGAGCAGCGGGGGCACGTCCTCGGGCGGCGCCGCCGGGATCGGGCGCGCCGGCACCTTGTCGGGGTCGAGGTCGCGCAGGATCACGTTCTTGTGCCCGTAGTGGTTCGCGGGCGTCGAGCCCATCTGCGTCCACTCCCAGCCGAGGAAAGAGACGAGGTCCGGGCTCTGCGCGTCGCCGGACTTCGCGTTGCAGCTGCGGATCGCGTCGACCGTCTCCGACCAGCGCTTCGGCGTCAGCGTCTCGGCGTGGTCGGTGATCGACCAGAAGTCGAGTCCGGCGCAGTAGCGCGCGAAGTCGCAGGCATCGCCGACCGGATGCGCGCCGTCGCCGCCGACCATCGGCAGGCTCGCCTGGAAGGCGTCGGCCGAGAAGGTGCTGTGGACGTGGAGGTCGCCGAACAGGATCTGCTTCGGATGCGCGACGCCGACGGCCTCGGCGGCGCGGGCGACGCCGTCCTCGCGCGCGCGCACGGCCGCGGGGTCCAGCGCCGGGGCGCGCGCCACGCCTGCGTGTTGCGCCGGAGCGAGCCAGCCGCGGCCCGCCGCGACGACGAAGAAGAGCATCAGCGCGACGAGCGCTGCGATGGCGACGCCGACTCGCGTCACGGGATCCCCCTTCCCTCGACCGGGCGACTAGGCCGCCAGGCCGTCCTTGACGAAGACACCGCCCTTCAGCACCGCCTGCACGTTGGCCGGATTCTTCAGGCAGGTGATGTCGTGGAGCGGATCGCCCTGCACGACGAGCAGGTCGGCGAGCTTCCCCTCCTCGACGCTGCCGAGCTCGTCGCCCATGCCGAGCAGCATCGCGCCGTGGACGCTGGCCCAGCGGATCACGTCCTGCGCCGGGATGCCGAGCTGCTTCACGTAGATCTCGAGCTCGGATCCGTAGTCGCCGTGGGGCATCACGGGCGTGCCGAAGTCATCTCCCACCAGGAGCTTCACGCCCGCCGCGACCGCCTCCGGCAGCACGCGGCAGGTGTGCTCGAAGTCGGCGCGCACGCCGCGGATGCGAGCGAGCGTCGCCTCGAGGGTCTCCGGAAAGCCCTCGTTGATCGGCAGGCGCGACGCCGCGTGGTCCCAGTTCTCGGCGATGTGGAGGAAGCGCACCGTCCACAGCATCGAGGGCGTCACGAAGCAGCCGGCCTTCACGATCGCGTCGATGCACTCGCGGTCCATGCGGTCGGCGTGGTCGATGACGTCGACGCCGGCGCGCGCGCACTCGAGGATCGCGCTGCGCGAGGCGCAGTGCGCGCGGATGCGCTTGCCGAGGTTGTGCGCCGTGTCGACCGCGGCGCGCAGCTCTTCGCGAGTCAGGTACATGACGTCGCGCGCCGGCGACGAGCCGTGGCCCGGGCTCGCCGAGATCTTTACGACGTCGACCCCGCGGCCGCACTCCTGGCGCACCGCGAGACGCCACGCCTCCGGGCCGTCGACCTGCTTCGAGAGCCCGGTGTTGCCGAGCCGCATGAACCAGTAGCGGTTGTTGGCGTAGTCGGAGGCCTCGCCAGTGGTGATCAGCTCCATGCCGCTCGCGAGGTAGCGCGGTCCGACTACGAAGCCGGCGAGGATCGCCTCCTTCAGCGCGACGTCGATGCTGTAGGCGTTCGACGACCCGACCGCGCCGGTGAAGCCGCACTCGAGCGCCGTGTTGGCGTTGCGCGCGGCGAGCATCGAGAGGTAGGCGGGCGCGGCCTCGAGCCCGAGGCAGGGCGCCGAGATGCCGTCGCCGAAGGCGCCGAAGGAGGAGTGGAAGTGCGACTGCACCATGCCGGGCATCAAGGTGCGGCCGCCGAGCGCGATCACGCGGTCGCCGGGGCGCGTGTCGACGGCGCCCTGCGCGACGCGCTCGATGCGCGATCCCGACACCACCACGCTGCAGCCGCGACGCGCCGGCCGTTTGCCGTCGACGAGGTTGGCGTCCTGGAAGACGATGCGGGACTGCTCAGCCATGGCTCCTCCTCGCGTTCGTCGCGGCGCGCCGTGGCGCCGCCGGGCTCGCGCCCGCGCCGAGCGCGCGCTCGAGCTGACTCGCGATGCGTCGGGCGATCTCCTCGAGCGACCGCGGCTCGTCCGCCTCGAGCAGGCAGGCGAGCTGCACCTGCATGATGGCGAACGCCGTGATCGCCATCAGGCGCGGGTCGTCGTCGCAGAAGATCCCCTCCTCGACGCCCCTCCGCACGAGCTGCGTCCACAGCTCGATGCCCGCCTGGAAGGTGCGGCTCGCCTGTACGTCGCCGATCGCCCACGAGCGGCCCTCGCGGAGGTCGACGCGCAGGTAGTCGCGGTGGCGCGCGAGATAGGCGACGAAGGCCTCGACCGCGCGGCGCAGGCACACGAGCACGGGCTCGCGGGACCGCAGCGCCGGCTCGAGCTGCGCCAGGAACTGGCGCCCGCGCGACTCGTGCAAGGTGTCGAAGAGCTCGCGCTTGCTGGCGAAGGCGGCGTAGACCGTGCTCAGCGAGACGCCGGCCTCGGCCGCCACCTCCTCCATGCGGGAGGCGTGGTAGCCACGCGCGCCGAAGACGCGCTCTGCGCTGTCGAGCACGAGATCGCGGTACATGCGGGCGCGCGCCGCCGAGGCCTTGCTGCCGGCGCGGCGCCCCGGCCGCTGGCGGCTCGCGCTGGCCCTTCCGTCCGCTCGCCTCCCGCCGCGCATGGCGAGAATACTAGGGATTTCCGAAATCGAAATCTAGATTACTCTCCGTCTCGGGACGGCCGGCCGCCGGCCGAAGGGATGCGTTGGATGGAGGACCCCTCATGGCGATGGACTACGACCCGTTCGCGGAGGCCGTGCGCAACGACCCGCATCCCTGGTACCGGCGGCTGCGCGACGAGGCGCCCGCGTACTTCATGGAGCGCTACGACGGCTGGGCGCTCTCGCGCTTCCAGGACATCTGGGATGCGTCGGCCGACACCGAGAACTATTCGACCTTGCGCGGCACCACGCCCGCGCAGCTCCTGATCCGAGACCAGCCGGTCGCGCCGATGATCAACCTGATGGACCCGCCCGAGCACACGAAGCTGCGGGCGGCGCTGCGCGGCGCGTTCCTCCCGAACCCGGTGCGCGCGATCGAGCCGGCCGCGCGCAAGCTCGCCGTCGAGCTGCTCGACGCCGCGCGCGATCGCGGCGAGTTCGACGCGGTCGCGGGCTTCGGCGCTCGCATCTCCGTCACGGTCACGTGTCTGGCGATCGGGCTCCCGGTCGAGGACGGTCCGATGCTGACGGGGCTGGTGCAGCGCTTCTTCCACCACGACCCCGACTCCGGCGGCATCGCGCCCGAAGGGCTCTCCGCGCTCCAGGAGCTCGGCGTCTACTGCGGGGACATGGTGCGCGCGCGCCGGCGCGCGCCGCGCGACACGAACTCCGCGCTCGACGTGATCGTCCGCTACGAGCAGGGCGGCCGCCGTTTCGACGACGAGGAGGCGGCCTCGCACGTGTCGATGCTCGTGATCGGCGGCTCCGAGACGCTGCCGAAGGTGCTCGCGAACGGGCTCGTGCGGCTGGCCGAATATCCGGAGCAGCGCGCGCGCATTGCCCGCGATCCTTCGCTCGTGCCCGACGCCTTCGACGAGATCTGCCGCTACGACATGCCGACGCAGCTCCTCGGCAGGACCGTGCGCCGCGACGTGCGGCTCCACGGCCAGACCTTGCGCGCCGGCCAGCCCGTGATGTTCCTCTACGCCTCGGCCAACCACGACCCGCGCGAGTTCTCCGATCCGGACCGCTTCGACATCGGCCGGCGCCCGCCCCGCATCCTGACCTTCGGCGCCGGCGCGCATCAGTGTCTCGGCCGACACGTCGCGCGCATGGAAGGCCGCATCTGCCTGGAGGAGATCCTCGCGCGCTTCCCGCGCTACGAGGTCGACCAGGGCCGCGCGGTGCGCCTGCACACGGAGTTCGTGCAGGGCTTCGCGTCGCTGCCGGTGCGGACCGGGGGCTGACGCCGCCGCGGGTCAGTCCGGGATCGCATAGTCGTTTCGCAGCGCCGGGTCGTGGGACAGGTACTGCACGAACTCCCAGTCGTTGCCGTCCGGGTCGTAGAAGTAGACGCGGCGGCGGTGCGGGTGCGCGTTCGGCACGGTGGACTCGCGGTAGCCGGCGGCGGCGAGCCGTGCGCGCAGCGACTCGGCGTCGTCGACCTCGTAGCCGAGATGGTTGAGCCCCGGCTTGCCCGCATACGGCTCCCACGGCTCGGCGGGCGGCTTCGACGCCTGGTAGAGCGCGAGGTAGGACTCGTCGCTGCCGACGTGCACCCAGCGAGCGCCGGTCCAGCTCGTTCCCTCGCCGCGCACCCGGAACTCGGGGAAGGCGGTCCGGACGAAGCGCAGCACCGCGTCGAGGTCCCGGACGTGCAGATTGGCGTGCTCGAGTCGTGCGGTCATGGCGATCTCCTTCTCGTCGGGCGCAGCGCGAGCATCGGCCGCGCCCGCCATCGAAGCGACCGGATGGCTATTCCATTGGCAAGTGGCTAGCGTGCCGACCGTGCACGATCCCGGCGAGAATCTCGCGAGCAATGTGCGGCGCCTGCGCGAGTCGCGCGGGCTCTCGCAGCAGCAGATGGCGCGGCTCGCCGGCATGCCGCGCCCGACCTGGGCCTCGCTCGAGTCGGGCTCCGCCAACCCGACGCTCCAGGTGCTGAAGCGCGCGGCCGCGGCGCTCCAAGTCTCGATCGAGGAGCTGATCGGGCCGCCGCGCACCGCCTGCCGCCGCTTCGCCGCGGCCGACGTGCCGGAGCGTCGGCGGCAGGGCGCACGCCTGCGCCCGCTGCTGCCCGAGTCGATCGCGGGGCTCGAGATCGCTCGCATGGAGCTCGCGCCGGGCGGCCAGCTCTCCGGCATCCCGCACACGCCCGGCACGCGCGAGTACCTCTTCTGCGAGGGCGGGCGACTCGAGCTCCACGCGTCCGGCGAGCGCTGGGAGCTCGGGCCGGGCGACGTGCTCGTGTTTCGCGGCGACCAGCGCCACGGCTACCGCAACCCGGACGCGCGCCGCCCCTCGCTGGCGATCAGCGTCGTGTGCTTCGCTCCCGTGGCAAGCGCGACCTGAAGAGATCGCGCACACTCATGCTCGATCGGTCCGCGATCGCCGCGTCGCCGCACAGAGCCCGCTCACCCATCGCGCGGCCGGGGATCCGTCACATCGCTAAGCTGGCGGCCTTTCCGGGGTGCCGATGCGCTGTTCCCGGTGCGACCGCGAGAACCGCAGCGACGCGCGCTTCTGTCGGGGCTGTGGCGCGCCGCTGTCGCTTCGCTGCGGCACCTGCGGCGCGGACGCCGAGCCGGACAGCGCCTTCTGCGACCGTTGCGGCGCCTCGCTCTCGCCGCCTGCGCCCTCGCCGGAGTTGCCGCGGACAGCCGGGCCCGCGAGCTACACGCCGAAGCACCTGGCCGAGCGCATCCTGCGCACGCGCGCGGCGCTCGAGGGCGAACGCAAGCACGTGGCCGTGCTCTTCGCCGATCTCGCCGGCTCGACCGCCATCGCCGAGCGCCTCGGGCCCGACGAGTTCCACCTGGTGATGGACCGCTGCTTCGCGCTCCTGCTCGACGAGGTGCATCGCTACGAGGGCACGGTCAACCAGTTCACCGGCGATGGCGTCATGGCGATCTTCGGTGCGCCGCTCGCGCTCGAGGATTCGCCGCGCCGCGCGGCGCTGGCCGCACTCGGGATGCAGCGCGCGCTCGCGCCGCTGCGCGAGGAGCTCGCCACCGCCCACGGCGTCGACTTCCGCTTGCGCATCGGCATCCACTCGGGGCTCGTCGTGGTCGGCCGCATCGGCAACGACCTGCGCATGGACTACACCGCCATCGGCGACACGACCCACCTCGCGGCGCGCCTGCAGGCCGCGGCCGCGCCGGGCAGCGTGCTCGTTTCGGAGACGACGGCGCGCGGGATCGAGCGCTTCTTCGAGCTGCGCGACCACGGACCCCTCGAGCTGAAAGGGCTGTCGCGGCCTCGGCGCGTCTTCGAGGTCGTCGGCGAGGCAGAGGTCGAGAGCGGGCTCGCCGCGCGTCCGGAGCTGGCGCTGACGCCGCTCGCCGGCCGCGAGCGCGAGCTCTCGCTGCTGCGCGAGGCCTTCGAGAGCGCGCGCGACGGGCGCGGCCGCGTCGTGCTGCTCGTCGGCGAGGCGGGCCTCGGCAAGTCGCGGCTGCTCTACGAGTTCCGGCGGCGCCTCGGCGACGAGCCTCACCTCTTCGGCGAAGGCCGCTGTGCTTCCTTCGGGTCGACCACCGCCTTCCTGCCGATCGTCGACGCGCTCCGGCGTCTCTTCGAGATCGACGACCGCGACGACGAGGCGACCGCGATCGCGAAGATCGAGAGCTGGGTCGTCCCCGCCGGCGACGATCTCGCCTGGACGCTGCCGTTCCTGCGCGCGCTGCTCTCGCTGCCGACCGGCGACGAGTCCGTCGAGGCGCTCGACCCGGCGACCCGGCGCAGCGAGACCTTTCGCGCGCTGAAGGCGCTCGTGCTGACGGCGTCCGCGCGCCGGCCCTTCGTGCTCGCGATCGAGGATCTGCACTGGATCGACCCTGCGTCAGAAGAATGTGTCGCCTTTCTTGCCGAAGGCGTCGCCGCGGCGCGCGTGCTGATGATCTGCTCGTACCGCCCGGGCACCGCGCTGCCCTTCGGCGACCGCAGCTACCACGTGCGCGTGAGCCTCGACCGGCTCTCCGAGACCGAGACGGCGGCGCTCTGCTGCGGCGTGCTCGGCGCGAGCGAGGTGCCCGAGTCGGTGCGCCGCGTAGTCGCGGGCAAGGCCGAGGGCAACCCGCTCTTCCTGGAGGAGGTCGCGCGCTCGCTGCTCGAGGACGGCACGCTGGTGCGCGAGAAGGGCCGCATCGCGCTCGCGCGAGACCTCGCGGACGTCGCCGTGCCCGAACGCATCCAGGACGTGCTGATGGCGCGCATCGACCGGCTGGCGGAGGAGCCGAAGCGCGCGATCCAGATTGCGGCGGTGATCGGCCGCGAGTTCGTGCTGCGGCTGCTCGAGCGGATCCAGGAGGTGGGCGAGAAGGCGAGCGCGCTCGTCGAGGACCTGCGCGCCGTCGAGCTCGTGTACGAGAAGGCCGTGCACCCCGAGCTCGCCTACATGTTCAAGCATGCGCTGACCCACGAGGTCGCGTACGCGAGCGTGCTGGTGCAGCGGCGCAAGCAGCTCCACCACGCCATCGGCCTCGCGATCGAGACGCTCTACGCCGATCGCCTGAGGGAGCACTACGAGACGCTGGCGCACCACTTCGAGCGCGCCGAGGACTGGCCGCGCGCGCTCGACTACCACGAGCGTTCCGCGGCGAAGGCCGCGGAACGCTATGCGAGCCGCGGCGTGGTCTGGCACTGCCAGCAGGCGCTCGCGATCGCCGCGCGTCTCGGGGCTGCGGTCACGAGCGCGCGGCGCCGCGGGCTGGAGCAGCTGCAGGGACTCGCCTTCATGTACCTGAGCGAGTTCGTCCAGGCGGGCGACGCCTTCACGCGCGCCGCCGAGCAGGCGCCGGACGCCGCTGGCCGCTCGATCGACCTCGCGAACGCGTCGCATGGCTATGTCTGGGGGCACGCGCCGGAGCCCGCCGCGCGGACGGGCGCCGCCGCGCTCGAGCTCGCGCGCGCGTCGCGGAACGAGAGCGCCGAGGCGATGGCGCGCGGCGTCCGTGGCTTCGCCGACGCGGTGCTCGGCCGCATCGGCAGCTACCGCGAGCACTTGCGCGAGGCCGAGCGTCTCGCCGCCGCGTCGGACGACGAGGGCATCGCGGGCCTCGTCCACTTCATGCTGGCAGAGCTCAGCGAGTGGACCGGCGACTACGATTCCGCGCTCGAGCACGGAGAGCGCGCGCTCGCGATCGGGCGCAAGCTCCGCCTGGCGCACCTCGTCGTCTGGGCCAACTGGTTCATGGGCAAGGCGGCCTGCTGCCGCGGCGACTACGGCCGCGCGCTGTGCTGGCTTCGCGACGGCCTCGGGGTCACGCAGCGCATCGGCGACCGCGCGTGGAGCTCGCGGCTCATGAATACGCTCGGCTGGGTGCACGCGGAGGTCGGCGATCCCGCGCGCGCGCTGGCCTACAACCAGGACGCGGCGCAGCTCGCGAGCGAGCTCGGTGACGCCGAGATCGTCGCGAATGCAGCGATCAACCTGGCCGGCAATCACCTCGCGCTCGGGCGGCTCGAGCTGGCCGAGGCCGCGCTCGACCCGGTGCTGTCGGCGCCGACGCCCGCGTATCCGTTCATGCGCTGGCGCTACACGCTGCACCTCGAGGACGCACAGGGGCGGCTGGCCCTCGCGCGCGGCCGGCCCGAGCAGGCGCTGCTCCACGCCGAGCGCGAGCTCGGCGCGGCGCGACGGCACTCGGCCGCGAAGCTCGAGTCGCGCGCGCTCGATCTGCGGGCGCGCGCGCTGGCCGCGCAGGAGCGCCGCGCCGAGGCGCTCGACGCGGTGGCGCAGCAGCTCGCGCTGGCCGAGCGCATCGGGTACGCGCGCGCGCGCTGGGTCGGACTCGGGCTCGCGGGCGAGCTCGAGCGCCGGGAAGGGCGGCCCTCGCGCGCCGACGCGCACGCCGCGGAGCGTGCGCGCGTGCTCGACGCGCTCGCGCGTTCGCTCTCCGACAGCGAGCTGCGTCAGACCTTGCGGTCGCTGGCGGCGGCGCCCGCGCTGCCGTGATCGCGCCGAGGCGCGCCGTCAGCGCGCGTCGGAATCGGAGCTCGCCGGGACGCTGGCGGGCGGCTCGGCGCGCAACCGCAAGGTCTCGTCCGCGTAGGCGAGGAAGACGGCGGTGAAGCGAGCGGTCGCCGGCAGGCTGGTGGCCTCGGTCTGCGGCGGCGTCTCGAGCGCGGCGCCCTTCTTTCGGGAGCGGATTCCGCCCGGAGGCTCCGCCGCGATCGTCAACGTCGCGACGCCGGTATGCGCGTCGTCGGCGGTCGGCAGGAACCAGCGCAGCGAGTCCAGCGGGCGCCCGACAGCCAGGCTCGCGGCGACGAAGTCGCGACGCAGCCCCTCGTCGGGCGTCGAGAACCAGATCGCGCGCGGATCGACGTCCTGGAGGTCGATGATCGCGCGCACGGACTGGTCCGGCGAGTTGCCGAGGCGCTCCAGGTAGCCGCGAGTGGTTCGCGGAGGGCTCTTGCCGAAGGCCACGAACACGAACGTGTACTCGCGCGGGTCCACCGAGAGCGCCTTGTAGAGGAAGGGCAGCAGCGCGACGCCGCTCCAGTGCTCGGGAACGCCCTTCTCGCGCGTGTTGCCGTCGAGATGCGCGAGCACGAGGATCCTTTGCGGCGTGCGCCCCTTCAGCGAGCACACGATGTCGGGGTTCTCGGAGGAGACGCGCGGCAGGGGCGTCTCGACGTCGGAGCCGAGGCAGCCGGCGTCCCAGAGGGTGTCGACGAGCTGCTCGGTACGCGCCGGGATCGCCGACGGCGCGCTCTTCTCCGCCGACTCGAGCGCGACCGGGTCGATCTGACCGACCCGCACCGTCACCGCTCCCGGCACCATGATCTCCGGGGGGGACGGCTTCGCGCACGCGGCGAGTCCCACACCCAGGGCGAGCAGGATGCGGCGGGATCGGGAAGCGGCCGGGCGCGTCGGATTCGGCATGGGCGGTCGCACAGGCTAGAGGCACCTGCGCCGGAACGCAGGTTCACCTTCCAGGCCTCGACCCTTGTAGAAAGGCGCCGCGGCGCGACGGTGCCTCGCCGCCTGCGAGAAGGGCATTGGCACCGCGGCTGCATCGACCGAGCGCGGAGGCATCGCCATTGCGCGCAGGAGTTCGCATCGCCGTCTCCGCGGCGCTCGCCCTCGGCCTCGCCGAAGCCTGACATGCGCGACATCCCCTACAACCCGCAGCGCTCGCCCGGTGAGGCGAGCAGCAGCGTGCCGTGAACCCATCATTCAACCGGGGACCACCCCGAGATCCGGAGAGGAGCCGCCATGGTGGAGATGTAAGAGAGCCGAGAGACCGGAGAGACTCGACCCGGACAGCAGCCGGGCCCCATGGGGCAGAGCCGGGAGGGCCGCGACCGCGGCCAGCTGGCGCAGGCGCAGAGGGAAGGGCGCGTGGCGCGTGCGATCGAGACCCGCACCGCGAGGCTCCCGTCCGACACGTTCCTGTGGGCAGGGATCGCCTCGTTGGTGTTCGCGGGCTACTGCCAGATGCGGGAGCGGCGGACCCAGAGGCAGATGGGCCTGTTCGTCGGCCAGCTCGCCGCGCCGCTGCTGCTCATGGGTCTGTACAACAAGATCGTGAAGGTGGCGGGCTCGGATCGCGCGTCGCAGCAATAGGCCGACTGCTCCTTCGTCCCCTCGAATCGGCGCCGCAGGCCGGCCTGG